>Ga0213863_10001035_pt1 | contig 20753 bp, 21 predicted proteins | sample PICome_8_FD_160128 | JGI IMG/M metagenome (GOLD analysis project Ga0213863, IMG submission 160128) | Coastal seawater microbial communities near Pivers Island, North Carolina, United States - PICO497 | ecosystem: Environmental > Aquatic > Marine > Coastal | place: USA: North Carolina... | reverse complement strand
CAAGAACAGGAACTGGCACAGGCACAGGAACTGGCACAGGAACAGGAACTGGCACAGGAACAGGAACTGGCACAGGAACAGGAACTGGCACAGGAACAGGAACTGGCACAGGAACTTAAAGTAATATGTTTGACATAAGAGGAAGACTTGCTGTTGTAACCTCAATTATCTTATTTTCTCACTCGTTGATTGCAGAAATTACGAACAAAGACTTGGATTTAATTCAAATTAACAGCAAAGAGATTCAAAAAAACTTACTTAAACTTGATCAAGATCAATTGAATGCAAGAAAAAATGAACTTAGCAAACAGATAGAGGAACTATCAGGTACTAAATCTGAAACTCAAAACCCTCATACTAATAAAAAATTAACATCTCAATTGAAAAAGATTTTTGAAGAGCTAGAATTAATAGATCAAATATTACTTGCAGCAGTTGGGATAAATATCATTATTGGTGATAGTAATGATGGAGTTGGACTTGGAGCTGGAGACTCTTCAGGCGGCAGCTCTGGAACAGGAACTGGAACAGGAGGTTAGCATGAGCAGAACCAAAAAAGATATTGCACTAAATATTAAATTAAAGGCTTTACTAGACAATAAAACAAGTAAAGAAGTCCTAGATAGTTTCATTGAAATAATAAAATCAAACTCATTAATTAATGATATTAAAATAGCAGGCTTTGGAACATTTGCAAACAAAGTTACCCCTGAGAGAGTGGGGCGAAATCCCAAAACAGGAGAAGAGCATATCATCACAGAGAGAGTTAAGCTTGGTTTTATTGTCTCAAATAAAGTTAAGGAACAGCTTAACTAAAACATTGGTCGGGATGGCCGGATTTGAACCGACGACCACTACACCCCCAGTGTAGTGCGCTACCAGGCTGCGCTACATCCCGTGAATTTATATGAAAATCTATATATAATTATTTTTATCATTTAAAAAAATATATTATGCCTAAAAAAGAATTTTATATCCTTACTTTCTTTACACTCTTTTTTTTAGCAAGTTTTGTAAAAGCTGAAAATGATTTTATTCAGACATCATCAGGAAAGGTTAAAGGATACTTTGATAATAAGGTTATTAATTATGATGATATTCCTTACGCAAAACCTCCGGTGGGCAATTTAAGATGGAAGGCACCAAGAGAGCTATCAGACCCAGATAATATTATTGAAAATAAAGAAAATAATTTTTGTATTCAAGAGCCTTCATCTATGGGTGGAGCTCCTGGTGAGGGTATTCTCACGGGGACAGAAGACTGTTTATATTTAGACATTAAAACTCCTAATAAAAATTCTACCAAGCTATTGCCGGTAATGTTTTGGATTCATGGCGGTGGTAATACGTCTGGACTAAAAGATCTTTATGATTACTCAACAATGGTAAATAGACATGATGTAATTGTTGTAACCATTAACTATAGACTTGGAGCTTTTGGGTGGTTTACACATCCTGCTGTTCAAGGTAATCAGAGCGGAATAGATAAGACTTCTAATTTTGGCACTCTAGATATTATTGAAGCCCTTAAATGGGTAAATAACAATATTGAATTATTCGGTGGTGATGCAAATAATATAACTATTTTTGGAGAATCTGCTGGAGGGCATAATGTTCTTTCACTTCTTGTATCTCCTCAAGCTAAAGGCCTTTTTCATAAAGCAATTTCTCAATCTGGATACACAACATCAGTATCAACAGAACATGCCTTTGCGATAGAGAAAACAAACCCTATATCTAATCATACAAGTAATGAGGTTGTTAAAAGACTTTTCAATAACTATAAAAATATGACTTCACCTGAGCTTTATGAGGAGCTTTTAGAACTAACCGCAGAAGAATTTTTTAGTGAATATTCAGACAAATCTAATCTAGAAGTACCTCTTCTTACCAATGATGGGATTGTTATTCCAAAAGAAGGTCTTGAGAAGGCTTTAAAAAATCCAGAGCATTTAAATGATGTTCCTTTCATGGCTGGATCAAATAGAGATGAGGTGAAACTTTGGATTGGCACAGCTGAGTATTTTGTTAAATTAGATTATTCATTTATTGGATCTATATTAGGCATACCAAGAGTAAGACTAAAAGATGAAGATGCATTTGAAGCTTTTAATTATTATAGAAGTGAAGCATGGAAGATAAGAGGGGTAATTGAACCAATTGCATCTTTAAATAAAGCTGGAATTAATAATACTTATGCTTATAGATTTGACTGGGATGACCATAGAAGATTTGTTGTCGCAGATTTTAAGAAGCTTATAGGAGCATCTCATGGAACGGAAATATCTTTAATAACTGGTAATAATAAACTTGTAGAGGGCTACGGCTTTTTAATTTATCCTGCAGGACCTTCAAAAAGATTTACATCTAAAAATATGATGTTATTTTGGTCAAATTTTGCTAAAGAGGGGAAGCCAGGCACTTCTACTAATGGTATTAATTGGGAGTTATATAATCACTCCAATGGTAGCAAAAATTTCATGATCTTGGATAACAGAAAAAACATGAACTTGGTAAAACTAGATACTACTTATAAGAAGCTGGTTGAGGAATTAAATATTGATACTCGAGTAAATGAGCTTGAAAGGTGTGTAATCCTTTATCAAATGGGAACTTTTGTAGGAAATGATATTCTTGATTCTATCAGTAAATACGCAACATTCTCATGCAAGAGAAGTGATTCTAAAAAATTTCTTGAAGAAAATGATAGTTTTATTAGCTATTAGTTAGGCGAATTATTTTTGTTTAGCTTGATGTTTAAGCTTTAAAACTTGCATGTCTTTTATTCTGATCATGTCTGCAATTCTTCTAATCAACCTTTCTTCATCAACATCTAGTACATTATCTGCATAGGCTGTTTGCCATAAGAATTCTATCATAGTGATTTTTTGATCATGAGAAAAATTATCGTTAATTTGATTTATAAAGTCATTAAACGAAACAGATTCATTGCTTTGTATCTCAATAGTCTCAAGCACTTCACTTGAAACAAGTCCTAATTTATTTGATCTATTTTCTACTTCAGCTTTAATTCTCTCTAGCTCATTGCAATCAATATCACCATCGGCCTTAGCGACCTCATATGCAAGAGCGCAACCTATTAGTTCGATATCAAATTCTAAAGTAGATTCATCCACCTTACTTTTTTCAACTTTTTTAAAAAAATTAAACATTCTTAACTCCAATTTTTGTTTTAATTTCTTGATAATAATATGCAAAGAAGTAATAAACAAAAGCAAATAAGATAAATAATGCAAAGGATGTCATAGGTAGAAAAAACTTTTCAAGGATCAATGCAAAAGAACTTAATGATATGCATATAAAGATTATAACTATCAAAGCACCCTCTGAAGATAACCTATTCATAAGTTTGTGATGAATATGGTCTCTACCTGGAGTTGCCCAACTCTCTCCTCTACTGATTCTTGAAATAATTAGACCTAAGCAATCAAGGAGAGGTATTGCTACAAACCAAACCATAGATATAGGCTCAATTTCATATAAAGAATTTTGTGATGAAAGAATTGCAGTCCATGCTACCCAAAAACCAATTAAATTTGATCCATGGTCCCCTAAAAATATAGCTCTTCTTTTGCCCACAATTCTTAAATTAAAAATCAGAAAGCCAATAATAGAGCCAATAATTAAAACTAGCATTGAGTCATAAATAAGTCCTGAAGAAAAACCAATAAAAATAAGTGCAATCATTCCACAGCCAGAGCACAAGCCATTTATACCATCAATCATATTAAAGGCATTCATTATTCCAACCACACAAAATATAGTAAAAGGAATAGCAAAGATCCCTAATTCTATTTCCCCTATACCAATAAGATCTCCTAAACTTGAAATATAAACATCAGTTGAAAGAATCATAAACAGCGTCAATAAGCTTTGAATAAAAATCCTAATCTTTGCACTCAACTCTCTAAAATCATCATACAAAAAAAATATTATCAACAGCAAGGATGTAAAGATGAGATTTTTTGTAAAAAGTGGAACAAAGCCACTAAGGTTATTAAGGTCTATATAAAGTTTTCCTGATAAAAGTGCAGCAAGGATAATTCCTAAGCCTCCAGTTAAAGGGGTAGCTCTTTTATGAAATTTACGGCTTCTATCAGGAATATCAATTAGAACTTTATATTGTTTTGCAACGTTCCTTAAAATCATATTAATAGCCAATGAGGCTATAATACTTATAATTAAATAATCTATTATTAAATTAAGGTTCATATTAACTATTTCTTATGAAAAAATTTTATATTTCAAACCACTATCATAAATGTTTATTAATTATACATTTAATATTTATTTCATTCACTTCAGCTGCTGATATCAATTATAAAGGCTTAAGTGCTCCAAATGGATTTAAAGTTCAACTATTCTCATCAGATATCGAAGCCCCAAGACAAATGGCCGAGAGTAAAAAATATATTTTTGTTGCTGGAATCAAAGGCAAGATATACGCCATTGATAAAAATAATACAGAAAATAAAATTATCCTAGCTTCTAATTTAAATAATTCAAGAGGACTAGCTCTAAAGGATGGAGATCTTTATTTTTCTGAGATTGATAAAATTTGGGTTATCAAAAACATCGATCGAGTTATCAGCCCTATAGATAAACAAGAGCCAAAAAAGGAATTATTCAACAATGATCTTCCGAGCGATGCTTGGCATGGAGGCAAATGGATTAAGTTTGATGATGAAGGTTATCTATATACAAATATTGGAGCTCCATGTAATGTTTGCTTGGATGGAATAAACAAAGATAAAAGATATGCCTCAATTATTAAGCTTGTTAATGGTCAATGGGAAACAGTTGCAAGAGGTGTAAGGAATTCTGTAGGTTTTGATTGGCATCCTAAAACGAATAAGCTTTATTTTGGTGATAATGGAAGAGACTGGCTTGGTGATGATTCGCCATCATGTGAATTGAATGTCATAAATGAAGATGATTCGTTCTTTGGGTTCCCATTTTTACATGCTACTAACATTATTGATCCAAAGTACGGGGATATGATCGATGAGCTAGAGGAAAAAATAATACTTCCAGTTTTAGAGATAGGGGCTCATGTGGCCCCAACCGGTGTTTCTTTTTATAACGGCAATCAATTTCCTGAGAAGTATAAAAATACATTATTCATGGCATTACATGGTTCATGGAATAGGTCTGAAAAATCAGGATACAAAGTTATCGCTGTTCATACCAATTCTAGTGGTAGCATCATAGGCACAACAGATTTTTTATCTGGTTTTTTAGATGGGCAAAATTCATGGGGTAGACCTTCAGCGCCTTTAGCATTGAAAGATGGTTCATTGTTAGTGTCTGATGATAAGCATAATGCTATATATAAAATTACATATATAAATTAATGATAGATATTTTAAAAAATCTAGAAATAGCAAAAGAATCTGCATTGCGAGCAGGCAAACTCCTTACAGATTTTAAAAAAGAGCTTATTTTTGAAAACAGCTCAGAAGGTAAAGACATAAAACTAAAAGCTGACCTTGAAGCAGAGAGTCTTATTAAGAATCATATATTGTCTCACTCTAACTTTCCTGTATTGGGAGAAGAAACAGGGCCCTCTATTGATGATTTAGGAGAGACATTTTGGGTTGTTGATCCATTGGATGGAACGGCGAATTATTCAAGAGGAATACCAATATGTTGTGTTTCTATAGCTCTAATTCACAACTTTGAGCCTGTAGTAGGTGTTATTAATGATTTTAATAATGATGATTTATATGAGGGCTCTATTGATTCTAAAGCGATGCTGAATGGAATCAATATTGAGGTAGCAAAACATTTAAAAAAAGAAGAAGGGATTCTTTTAACGGGGTTACCTTTATTAACAGATTATTCTGATGAGGCATTATTAGCTATGGTAAAAGATTTCCAACAATGGAAAAAAGTAAGAATGATTGGCTCAGCAGCAATGGCATCTGCTTATGTCGCATCTGGCAAAGCTGACTTATATAAAGAAAGTGGCTCATTTTTATGGGATATTGCTGCGGGAGCCGCAATTGTTAATGCAGCAAATGGAAAAGCCATTATTTCTAATAGAAAAGACAACTATCAAGTAGATGTTACCTTTACAAATAAGCATTTAAAATAATGAAAGGGCTAGTATGGCTTAGATCGGATCTAAGGATGGATGATAATCCTGCACTTAGAAATGCTTTTGAGGAATGTGATGAGGTTGCTGTTTTGTATTTATACTCTTCTAATCAGCTAAAACTTCACAACGAATCAAATATAAAAATAGATTTTATAATAAGAAACCTAAAGACAGTTGGAGAAAAGCTATCTGCATTAAACTCTTCATTGATTATTCATAACTCAAATGGTTTTGATCATGATCCAGAGTTAGTTAATGATTTTGTAATAAAAAATAACATTGAGAAAATTTATATTAACTCTCAATTTGGAATTGATGAAACTTCTAGAGACAAAGAGACCAAATCTTTATTTAAAAATAATAATGTTGAAATATGTTTTTTTAATGATCAAATAATATATAAACCTGGTTTTCTAAAAACAGGTCAAGGCAATCCATTTTCAGTTTTTACACCATTTAAAAGAAGATGGGTGGAAAACTTTAATATGGAGTTTTTAGACATTGATTATGTTTATAAGAAAAAATCATTAAATTCATTTAAACAAAATTTTAGTGAATTTGATTTTAATTTTAATGATACCCATGGGGTTGATATGCAGTTATGGCCTGCAGGTGAAGATGAGGCCCTAAGCAGGCTTGAGATATTCCTTGATAATAAAGCCAAGGATTATGCTGTGAATAGAAATGACCCTATTTTAGATGGAACAAGTAGGATATCTCCATACCTTGCTTCCGGAATAATATCTTCAAAGAGGTGCATTTTAGAAGCTTTAAAACATAATAATTTTGAGTTTACTTCTGGCAACAAGGGTTATACCAAATGGATAGATGAAATAGTTTGGAGAGAATTTTATAGAAATATCATGCATTCGTTTCCAAAAGTTAGTAAAGGCAAGCCATTTCAGGATTATACAAATGCTATCCAGTGGAGATATGATGAGGATGAATTCAATGCCTGGAAAAATGGCATGACTGGATTTCCAATTATTGATGCCGCAATGAGGCAGTTAAAAGCTGAAGGCTGGATGCATAATAGATTAAGAATGGTCGTAGCAATGTTTTTTACTAAAAACATGCTGCATGATTGGAGATTAGGAGAAAAGTTCTTCATGGAAAGTTTAATTGACGCAGACTTTGCTTCAAATAACGGTGGTTGGCAATGGAGTAGCTCTACAGGTACTGATGCAGCACCATATTTTAGAATATTTAATCCTATAACCCAGTCGACTAATTTTGATAAAAACGGAAAATTCATCAAAAAATTTATTCCAGAATTAAAAGATTTAGATAAAAAAGTTATTCACGACCCTGATAGTTCTTTGCGAAGACATCTGGGATACCCAGAACCTATACTAAATCTCAAAGAATCAAGGTTGAGAGCTATTGAGGCATTCAAGGAATCTAGAGAATAGCTTTAACAAAAGCATCAATATATCTATAATTTATATATACAGGAAATAACTATGAAAGATAAATTAGATTTTTACATTAATGGAAAATGGAGCAAGCCTTCAAGTGCGGAGACTATTGAAGTTTTCAATCCTGCTACTGAAGAGGTTATTGGTTTGATATCAGCAGGCACCAAAGAAGATATAAATGTTGCAGTTGGTCATGCAAAAGAGGCCTTTAAAACATTTAGCAAAACTTCGCCAGCAGAGCGAGCAGATCACCTTAAAGCAATTATAGAAGTTTATGAAAAAAGAATGGATGAGGTTGCAACTACTGTAACAGAGGAGATGGGTGCGCCTTTGTGGTTATCTCAAGTGGCACAAGCGACAACCGGCTTAAGTCATTTTAAAGGAACTTTAAAAACTCTAGAGAATTATGAATTTGAGAGAAACTCAGAAAATTATATTGAAAGAAAAGAGGCAATTGGTGTTGTTGGAATGATTACTCCATGGAACTGGCCTATGAATCAGATGTGTACAAAGGTAGCATCTGCCATTGCAGCTGGATGTACTATGGTTTTAAAGCCTAGTGAAATATCTCCATATTGTGCAATTTTATTGGCTGAAATTATTGATGAGGCAGGTCTTCCTGCAGGTGTGTTCAATTTAGTAAATGGATATGGACCTATAGCAGGAGCTGCATTATCAGAAAATTCAGATGTAGATATGATTTCGATTACAGGTTCTACCAGGGCTGGAATTGCTGTAGCACAAGCATCAGCGCCTTCAGTAAAAAGAGTTGCTCAAGAGCTTGGTGGTAAATCGGCAAATATAGTCCTTGATGATGCAAATATTGAAAAGGCTATTGCCTCAGGAATATCTCAATGCTTTTTAAATACAGGTCAAACATGCACAGCCCCAACACGAATGCTGGTTTCAGCTAAAAATTATGATAAGGCATTAGAAATCGCTAAAGCAGTTGTTCAAAAAACAACAGTAGGTGATCCAATGGATGAAAATTCAAAGATGGGACCTATATCAAATAAAGCTCAATACGAGAAAGTCATAAGAATGATTGAGATTGGTATTGAAGAAGGCGCAACTTTAGTTGCTGGTGGCACTGAACTTCCAGATGGCTTAGAAAAGGGCTATTACGTTAAACCTACTGTTTTTGCAGATGTAACTAATGATATGACAATAGCAAGAGAAGAGGTTTTTGGACCTGTTTTGTGTATTTTAAAATATGAAACGGAAGAAGAAGCTATTGAAATAGCTAATGATACTGATTATGGCTTAGCTGGTTATGTACAAGGTGAGATTAACCATGCTCAAGAGGTAGCAAGACATATTAGAGCGGGTCAAATTACTATCAATGGTGGCAATAGAGAGAACAATGCTCCATTTGGAGGCTATAAAGCTTCAGGAAATGGAAGAGAGCATGGGACTCATGGTCTAGAGGACTACTTAGAGACTAAGGCTATGATTAGTCCGTTAGCTTAATCTAGTAAATCAGGCTCTTTTTTAACTATCATGTCGAATGCTGGCTGAAAGCTAGCCCATGCAGCTATATCATTAGCAATGAACTCTCTTGTTTTAACAGCAGTTTCATGTGGAATGATAATAGGCTTACCGGCTGCCTCTGCTGCTAGCTGAGCTTGGCAGCATCTTTCCATGGATGTATAAAACCATAAAGCAATATCAACTGATGGCCCTGTTGTTAAAATGCCATGATTTTGTAGAATAATTACTTTTTTATCCCCAAGCGCCTTAGCTATTAGATCGCCTTCTTCCACTTCCTCTACAACTCCTGAAAAGTCACTATAAAGAGCCTGTTGTTCATAAAAAGCACAAGCATCTTGTGAGATAGGATCAAGAAGTTTTCCTAATGTTGAAAAAGTTCTCCCTTGTATGGAGTGTGAATGAGCTGCAGCATTTACATCCGGTCTAGCCTTATGAAGCCTTGAATGAATTGCGAAGGCAGCAACATTAACATCTCTGTCACCTTGAACAACTTTACCATCATGATTTACAAGTATTAAATCCGATACAGAAATTTGAGAGAAATGAACTCCAAGTGGATTAACCCAAAAATGATCTTGGAATTCTGGATCTCTATACGTAATATGACCAGCTACACCCTCATTGAAACCACAATGTGCAAAGAACCTAAATCCAGCTGCTAACTTTTCAAGTTGATCTCTTCTTACCTCAGCAACATTAGCAAATTCTTTCATCTCAAGGCCTTTTTTCTTTAAAGGCAATCTACCATCAGTTAGGTTAATTTTAATAGGTGTAACATTTGACATTCTTTTCTCCACGAAATAAGTTTGAATGATAAAATAGCTTATCAAATATTGGTTTAAATATGAAATATAGAATCGAAAAAGACAGCCTTGGAAACGTTAAAGTCGCAGAGGACGCGCTTTGGGGAGCTCAAACTCAAAGAGCTCTAGAAAACTTTAAAATTAGTGGCATTAAGTTTACATTTCCTTTTGGAAGGTCATTTATTGAAGCCCTGGGAGTTATTAAATATTCAGCTGCTGTATCTAACAATAAATTAAAACTATTAAGTGCAAAAAAAGCTAATGCTATTAAAACTGCTTCTAAAGGAGTGATTAAGGGTGATTATGACGATGCTTTCCCTTTAGATGTTTTTCAAACTGGCTCAGGAACTAGTACCAATATGAATGCTAATGAAGTTATAGCAAATGTAGCTTCAAAGAAAACAAAAACAGACATTAATGCTAATGATGATGTAAATATGAGTCAAAGTTCTAATGATGTTATTCCTACTGCAATATGTATTAGCGCATCAATTGATATGCAAAGACAATTACTTCCTAGTTTAGATATTCTTATTAATACCATAGATAAAAAAATGAAAGAGGTTAAAGGTAGTGTTAAAACAGGTAGAACGCATTTAATGGATGCAATGCCAATAGACTTTTCTCAAGAACTATCTGGTTGGAAAGCTCAGCTTGAAAGCTCAAAAAAATCTCTTATTGCAGCCTCATCTAGAATGCTCGAACTCCCCCAAGGCGGAACAGCTATAGGTACCGGCATAAATACCCATAAAGATTTTTCAAAGTATTTTTGTAATGAAGTAAATGCATTAACAGGCTTAAAAACCAAACAAGCTAAGAATTTTTTCCAAGGATTAAGTTCAGTTGATAATGCTGTAGAGCTATCTTCTGCAGTCAAAAACTTAAGTATTGTTTTAATGAAGATATCAAATGATCTGAGGTGGATGAATAGCGGGCCTCTAACAGGATTGTCAGAGATTGAACTTGAAGCTCTTCAGCCTGGAAGCAGTATCATGCCTGGCAAAGTGAACCCTGTCATACCTGAGGCAGTTGCAATGGCTTGCGCAGATGTAATCGGAAATGACACTACAATAACAGTTGCTGGTCAAAGCGGTAACTTTCAATTAAATGTCATGCTACCTGTCGTTGCATATAATTTGCTAAAAAGCATTACTTTAATGGCTAACTCAATGCCCTTGCTTGCAAGTAAGGCAATTAAAACCTTTAAGATAAATTCTAAGAATATTGAAGAATCTTTATCAAAAAATCCAATATTGGTCACAGCTTTAAATAGAAAAATAGGCTATGTAAAAGCTGCGGCAATAGCCAAAAAAGCATATAAAGAAAATAAATCTATTATAGATGTAGCTCATAAAGAGACAGGCATAGGTATCAAAGAGCTAACAAAGTTACTAGATCCTTCAAAACTCACCAAAGGTGGTATTAATTAAATGGCAGACTTATGTGATTTGACCTGTGAAGCATGTAGGGCAGATGCTCCTACTGTAAGCCCCGAAGATCAAGTACTTTTATTAAAAGATATAAAAGGTTGGGCAATCAATACCGATCCTTGCGATATGCTTGTTAAAAAATATAATTTTGATGATTACGAGAGCGCACTTTCATTTACCAATGCTGTGGCTGAGATGGCGGAAATCGAAGGACATCACCCCAAGATAATATTAGAGTGGGGTTTGGTTTATGTCAGTTGGTGGTCGCATAAAATAAACGGGCTACATAAAAATGACTTTATTTGCGCCTCAAAAACTGACAAACTTTTTAAATCCTAAAGGAATCTAAAATGGAACAAAACGAAAAACCTTATCAGTCACTAGCATGGATCGCTACCGGAATTCTTATTATTGCTGCATCACTTGCAAGTTTTGTACCTGAGCTTGAATTGCACCATTGGGCTTTTATTTCTGCCAATACTATATGGGTGATTGTAGGAATTTTATGGAAAGAGCAATCTCTTGTAGTTCTCAACGCTGGTCTTACATTAATTTATATTTTAGGCCTGATTTTTTAAAAACCCTATAGAAAAATATCTTATAGATTTTTTTTTCCATTTAGTCTTGGTATAATCCAACATGGACAAGGTAAAATTAAAAGCTCTAACCTTCGATGATGTGCTGTTGCTACCAAGATTCAGCGACTTTATTCCAAGCGAAGCATCAATCGAAACTAAACTAACAAAAAATATATCTCTTAAGATACCTCTTATCTCTGCAGCTATGGATACTGTAACTGAGTCGAGGATGGCTATTGCTCTAGCTGAGGCAGGCGGTATAGGAATCATTCATAAAAATAATGAAATTGAAGAACAGGCCAATCAAGTAAGAGCAGTTAAAAAATATGAAAGTGGAGTAGTTAGAGACCCAATAACAATAGAATCAAATAAGTCTATTAGCGAGCTTCAACAATTAACAACTGACCTTAATATATCTGGCATGCCAGTTGTGGATAATGGTGATCTAAAAGGTATTGTTACAAGCAGAGACTTTAGATACGCAGATAATATGAATGACCCAGTCTCTTCAATTATGACCCCTAGAGAAAAGCTTGTAACTGTTAAAGAAGGTACTTCTCAAGATACTGTTAAGAAAATGATGTACGAAAATAGAATTGAGAAGATATTGGTTATTGATGAAGATAGCTCACTTAGTGGGCTAGTTACTATGAAAGATATTGAAAAATCTGCTGAGCATCCAGATGCTACCAAAGATAGTTCAGGAAGACTAATTGTAGGTGCTGCACTTGGAACTGGATCAGATACTTTAGATAGAGCCAAAGCACTAAATGATGTTGGGGTTGATTTATTTGTCATAGATAGCGCACATGGACATTCACAAAATGTTTTAAATACCATTAAAGAGGTTAAAAAGAATTTTCCTGAAATTGAAATTATAGGTGGTAATGTTGCAACACCAGAGGGAGCAATTGCTCTTGCTGATGCAGGCGCTGATGCTATTAAAGTTGGCATGGGTCCCGGTTCAATATGCACAACAAGAATCATAGCTGGTATCGGAGTGCCTCAAATAACTGCAATCTTAACCATAAGAGAAGCTTTAAAAGGAAAAGGTATTAGTCTTATAGCTGATGGCGGGATTAGATTTTCTGGTGATATTGCAAAAGCAATAGCCGCAGGGGCAGATTCGGTAATGATGGGTGGTTTATTTGCTGGAACTGAAGAGGCTCCTGGAGAAGTTGAGTTATTTCAAGGGAGGAGTTTTAAAACATATAGAGGGATGGGGTCAATAGGCGCCATGACTGATAGAAAAGATGCATCCAATAGGTATTTACAAGATGATATTGATCCGGAAAAACTTGTGCCTGAGGGTATTGAAGGAAGAGTTCCTTATAAAGGCTTGGTTATAAATGTAATTAATCAGTTGATTGGTGGAGTCCGTCAAAGTATGGGTTATGTAGGCTGCAAAACCATTGATGAGATGAAAAAAGATAGTCAATTTATTGAGATTACAAATGCAGGTATGGCTGAAAGTCATGTACATGATGTAATGATTACAAAAGAAGCACCAAATTACCAAAGAGGTTAAAAGCTCACATGTCTAATCTTTCAATAACCAATAAAAGTATTGATACTGTTTTAGTTTTAGATTTCGGATCTCAATATACGCAACTAATAGCAAGAAGGGTTAGAGAAGCAGATGTTTACTCAGAAATTCTTCCATGGGATATTGATGAGAAAAAAATTCAAGAAATTAAACCAGTAGGAATAATTTTATCTGGTGGCCCAGAATCTGTTACTGAGAGTTTTACACCACGCATTCCTCAGATCATTTTCGATTTAAACATACCCTTGCTGGGAATTTGTTACGGAATGCAAACGCTAGCAGAGCAAATGGGTGGCCAGGTTATATCATCAAGTCATAAAGAATTTGGACACGCCGAACTCACTCTTGAGCATGAATCAGAATTATTTGAAGATCTTAGTACTAATGAAAACGTATGGATGAGCCATGGAGATCAAGTACAAGATTTGCCTGATGACTTTAAATTAACTGCTTCAACAAAAAATGCTCCTATTGCAGCCATGCAACATAAGACAAAACCAATTTACGCCCTTCAGTTTCATCCTGAGGTAACCCATACAGAACAAGGACATATCGTTTTAAATAACTTCATTTTCAATATCTGTAAGGCACAAAAAGATTGGAAAATGGACAACTTGATCAAAGAAAGAATTCAAGAAATCAAAGACCAAGTTAAAGATCAAAAAGTTTTATTGGGCCTTTCTGGAGGCGTTGATTCTTCTGTTACCGCGGCATTACTTCATGAGGCAATTGGTAAAAAACTTACCTGTGTATTTGTAGACAATGGACTCCTTAGAAAAGGTGAGGCTGATGAGGTAATGACTACTTTTAAGGAGAATATGAATTTAAATGTTATTAAATCTGATAGCGAAGAGGTTTTTCTTAGGCATTTAAAAGGTGTTTCTGATCCTGAGCAAAAAAGAAAGATAATAGGCAGGACTTTTATTGATGTATTTGATACTGAGGCTACTAAACTTAAGAATATTAATTTTCTAGCCCAAGGAACAATATATCCAGATGTTATCGAATCTTCAGGCTCAGAATCCAAAGAAGCTAGAGTAATTAAATCTCATCACAATGTAGGCGGGCTTCCAGAAGAGATGAAGATGGATCTTGTAGAGCCGCTTCGCGACCTTTTTAAAGATGAAGTAAGAAAAATGGGAGTTGAGCTTGGACTATCTGCAGAAATGTTAAATAGGCACCCATTCCCTGGACCAGGTCTTGGAGTGAGAATAATTGGCGAAATTTCAAAAGCAAAAACAACTATTTTAAAAGAAGCAGATCACATTTTTATCCAAGAGCTTATAAAAGCGAATCTCTACAATAAAGTTAGTCAAGCATTTGCTGTATATCTTCCGATTAAATCTGTTGGGGTGGTTGGTGATGAAAGAAGATATGCTGAAGTTATTGGTTTAAGAGCAGTTGAAACTGTAGATTTTATGACTGCAAGATGGGCTCATTTACCTTATGAATTTCTAGAACATGTTTCTAATCGAATAGTTAATGAAATAGAAGACGTAAGTAGAGTGGTTTATGACATTTCTAGCAAACCGCCTGCAACTATTGAGTGGGAATAAATTTTTATGAAAGAACTGCAGATTTTCACAACCGGAGGAACAATAGACAAAGTTTACTTCGATCAAAAAAGTGATTATGAGATTGGAGATGCAACCATAGGTGATTTGTTGGAATCGATGAATGTGAGTTTTGAATATTATGAAGAGGAATTAATGAAAATAGATAGTCTAGATATGACAGAGAGTCATCGAAGAGTGATCTATAACAAAGTTTCAGAATCACCATTTGAACATGTTTTAATCACACATGGTACGGATGGCATGATAGAAACTGCAAAGACTTTAAATGCAATTGATAATAAAATTATCGTATTGACAGGTTCTCTTCAACCTATGGCATTTGCAAAAAATGATGCTGTTTTTAATATCGGATGTTCTGTTGCTGCTATCCAGTCGCTGCCAAAAGGGGTTTATATTGTAATGAGTGGAAGAGTATTTAATCCTGATAATGTCGTAAAAAATTATATAGATGGTAAATTTGAATGCATCAATTAGTATGCAAAGTCTGACAAAGTGGCAAAAACACAAAATGGCACTCGGAAACACAGTCATAGCAAGGGTTTCAGAGGTGGTATTTTGTGCAACTATTGAGTGGGAATAGATTGTCGCCCTACAACCCCCATTCCTACAATATTCTATAGTTACACGATAGTTACTAAGTCCTTGTAACTAAAGCATTCCTTAATTCGAGTTACACGAAAAGTTACACGAAATCTCCACTATTGCAATCTAATAGAAGGCAACGCCTATTTAGGTATGATTTTAAAGAAAGAATCCATATATTATGCTGGAATTTATATGTTAGTGAGGGCGAAAAATAGGAATAAAATAACTCTCTATAATTTAAGCAAAGATTTGAGAATAAGCCATATAAGCAATAATTAACCACCCAGTCACAAAAATACCAAATCGTACCACTACTATATTAAATGTTAATTGCCATAGTGAATGGACAATTCTTAAAATTACATATGCCCATGCCAATTGAATCATTAAAGCATCAAAATTATTTATAATGGCAATGCATATCGTAAGTGCATAAAATGCAACCGGCTGCTCAAAAAGATGATTGTAATTATCTGAAGTTCTTTCCACCCAAGCAGGCATTAATCCTCTTAAGTCTTTTGTATGGGCTGCATCCTTCTGCGGATTTTTAGTGTATTTAAATCTGCCATAAGCCATTATTAAAAAAATAGTAAAAGTCCAAAGTACTAAAACCAATACCGGTGTTAAAAGTGCTGTCTGATTCATAATTTTTCCTCTATCTTATTGATAATAACAGTGATGTAAATACTTGAAAAGGGTATGTTTGGAGTAGGGCATTAAGGTTACAATGTTTGTAACTTACAAGTCGCTAAGTTACTGATAAAACAGAGAAATTGGTTTAATGAGCAGAACAAAAACAGAAGGAAAGAGTTACACGAAAGTTACACGCTTTTATTTTCGTGCTTGTAGCCCTTTGTCTATAAGGCTCTGTAAATCAGCGACTATTGAGTGGGAGTGAAGGTGCTTTAACTAAAGAGTGTGGTAATGATATTACAACTAATAAGATACTCTTTGAATTTGCGCAAGCGAAGATAGAAATTTAGAAGATCTGACTTGTCTAAAAGGAAAATCCTTCATTAATTTATTTACCTTATTCCTAAGTTCTGGATGAAATTTTAATTCAACTATGATGTAGTCTTTTGCCAAAAGAATTAAGTCAGATGGTACGTTACTATTACAATAAGATATATTTTTATCAATAGTGAGCCTTATATTACTATCACTATTCAGCTCAAAATATTCTCTTTCGTAATTTGTAAAAACCGTGCTTAATAATTTAAGAGAAGATAAAGTTAAAAAGTTATTGCAAACTGAACCTAGCTGATTTTGTATTGATTCGACCCTGTATAAAAAATTATCTTTTTTATCAAACTTAATTTTACCTATATTTACTTTGTCACTAAGACTATTAATCTTCCTTTTTACTTCAAAATTAAATACTTTTGAATTTGATATGAAACCATCTAAGAAATTTTCATCCAACTCACTATACCACCGGGCTCTAACCTTAATTCTTCTTGACTCGCCAGACATATTACTGGATGCAAAATCATAATTTGAAGTATCAAAATATAACGAATTGACCATTCTGGGACTGTAGCTTTCTTGAAAAAATGAATGCCTGTATAACCAATCATAAAGTTTTGGTTCATCCATAAAAAAAACTTTATATTTTATCTCCTGTCGAATACTATTCTCTGAGAGTTTCATTATTTTTTCATTCTTCCTTGATATAGCTCATTAATATTTATTTTAGAAATTTCACAATTTGTATTATTAACAACCAAATAAGTACCTTCTTCTCTAACACATACATTAGTTTCAAATTCGCCATTAACGTTGTATTTTGTTACTTCTAATTTTGTGTCACCCATATAAAATGGCTTTTTAACATATGTCATGAACAAATCGTAGTCTACATTTTTTAGAGAAATATTTGATGCCTTTACGACGCTAGAGTCCTTGACTGCAATACCAGTTGCGACTGAATCATAAAATGCATCTTCAATATAAGCCAATGACTTTTCTCCAACTGAAAAAGCCTTATCTTTTATGTTTCTAGCATACATTTTTATTATTTTCAGATCTGAACCAGATATATCTAAACCATCTCCGCTTACATCTAAAAAATTTATATCTTTTATTGAGCCTTTGCAAAAGTCGCAATCAAATGCATCAGACGTAGCATTGCTGATTTTTAAACCATTTATATCAACCTTCGCATTAATTATGTTTAGCTGGTCCTCTGCATTCCCATTTGAAATAGTGACATTCATGAGTTTAAATGTCCCACCATACCCATTAATCGAGCCCGTGTACCTATTTAATAGTGAATTAACTGTAGCTAGATTATTAAAATTTGAATTTTGAATAATAGATATTTGTTCGTTGTCATTTTTTATATAGATACCACCATAACCATTACCATTAAAACTAACTGGATTTTTTGTTGTGCCATTAATAAAAACAGAAGAATTAAATATTAAATTTCCGCCTTCTCGAAAATTAATTTTTGTACCAGGATTAATTATAGTTTTGTTGTTAAATATTATAGTTTCATCAATATTAACAACATCTTTTAACATGCAGTCATTATTAGATTCATTATATTGACAATAATTTTCAGCTGTTTTTGGAGAATCTAAATCATAATTTATTTTAGTCAAAGAATAAGTATTAGAATCAATTTTTTCTTTACCATTAATTATAAATTTAATTGAAATAGCGTCACTTTGGTATCCAAGAAGGTTGGTATTTATATCAATAAAGCTTAAAGATTCTGGCTTTGATGGAGGTATGGTTCTATCAATATTTCTTTTTATATTTCCTATGATTATATCTTTAGCTTCTATCTCATTTGCTAAAAGATTGAATATCCTAATTGTGCCATCAGAAAAATGAAAAATTTCACTAACCTTATCAATTTGTTCAAGTTGCTCTAGAGTAATTTTGCTCATTTTAGTGCTTTCAAAATCCAATGATGCAAGCAGATTAATCTTATTTACAACATTTAAAATGTTTTCGTTTAAAAAGTATAGATTTTCGTAAATTGGTGTTTTCGTAAACCTTTGATCATTTGTAAAATATTCTTCCTTTAAATTATTAACATTATCAATTGGATTATTTTCTTTGAAAAAATTATCAAGTTTTATCAATTCATCATAAAGCTCTTCTTTCTTTAAAGGATTATTTTTAAACATAATTTTATATTCGTAAGGCAATTTTCTTAGATTATCAATATATTTTTCGGTATTTTGCCACCTTGCCTGATCTGTTAATACAGGCTCAAGTTTTTTTTCATATGTATTCCATATATACCAAGCATTTGCATTTAACAGTGTATGCAAATTACCCCAAACAAGTGCATAAGCAAGGTTTTCCACCATAGTTTGCCTATGAAAAATACTGCCATCTTTATTTGATAAAGAGAAAAAGATATGACTGTATATTTCATTTAAAGTAGGATTTTCCAGCATCACTACATCATTTCCTCTCATGCTTATATTTATAGTAGGATCCGAAATAAAGTAATGTGGATAGCTGCCATTAATTCTTGAATGAGCCCAAGCTTTTTGATTAGAAATACGAAAAATCCCTAAACGTTTAACATTATTAATTTCAATATATTTTTGATCAATTATAGGCTCAGCATTCATCACGCCCCAACTGTCACCATTAACTTTGACGCTATAAAATTTACTTGTATTACCAGAAAGCCTGCCAAATTCTCTATTAATATCATGAAAGACTGCATCATAAGGAAACTGCCTTGTTTTTGGCTGCTGTATTGAAAATTCTTTCATACCATGAATGAAACCACCTTTTACATCAATTCTTAGACTCATTCTTTTTGCTGATGACCAATGATCTGCAAGATCACCCTTAAGTTTTACTTTGCATTTGTATATTTTTATACCATCTGATACTTTACAAGGCACATTCCTAGGATCTGCATTAATAGAATTTAGAAGGGCGGTCTCACGATCTTTTAGAATTTTTTCAAAATTTTTAAATTTAATAAATATCTTTATCTCTTTAATATTAGAATTTTCTTTTCCTATGATCCTATGAAATAAAGACGTCAAAAGATTAGATGCAGAAGCTCCTATAGATTTATCATTTGTAATTTCACCTTCATCATAAAGCTGTGAAACAGATGAAAATGATGGAGCAAAACTTTGAATCTCCTGAATCTCACTTTCAAAAATTCTTCTCAAGTCCAACGAAGATATAATCAACACTATTGCTATAAATGATAGAACAAGAAAAAAATAAAAATTATTTCTTTTCGCCTTAAAGTTGCTTTTTTTCAGCATTTTTTATGGAGAAATTACCAATTAACTCCAGACTCGACCATATTAAATTCAATATCGTGATCACTATTTTTAAGGGCATTAATAAGTTCTTGTAAATTAAACTCTTCATTTACAGAAATATTGAAATATGCATTGATTTTATTTTCATTATTCTCAGTCCTTATTAGCTTATAGGCAGTAACATTCCTACCAATAGTTTCAGAAACTTCACTGAATTTATCTTGAGATAGTTTTACTAGAAGAGTGTACTCACCATCTATTTTTGAAGCTCCTTTTGTTGTTCCTGTAAAGTACAAATAAGCTAAGATTGAAAAAGTAATTATAACTGTATGCATTGAGAATCCTGCACCAAATCCAAGGCCAATGGCAATTGTTAAAAATAAGTAACCTAATTCTTCTGGCTCTTTTATAGGAGTTCTAAACCTGACTATTGACAGAGCACCAACTAATCCAAGTGATAAAGCTAGAGAGCTTTTAACTACAGTAATAACCATAAAAACAGTTAAACCAATCAATGGGAGTATTGCACCTACATGAGTCTTACCACCCAAGCTCCTTGAGAACTTTTTATAAAACCACCCAACAAAGCTAACAAGTGCCATGCACAAGAGCAAGTTAATAATAACAATTGAGATAGATTGTTGAGCAAACTGCTCGATTGAAAGAAGATCATTTATATTTTGCATATTGATTATTATAGTAACTAAAAAATAAAAAATGTAAATATAACGAACATATAATGCATGTACATTGCTAACAATCTAGAGGAAATTCTTTATTTATAGGAAAGTTATAACTTACCCTCTTTTCTTAATTTTTGTCTTATCTTAGTTGCGCTTATTTCAGTGACAGATTTATCAAAAACTTCTTCTTCAAAGGTATAGCCAACACCTCTTCCATAAGTAATATTTACTATATTTGGAACTAGCATTATTTAGTATTCAAAAC
>Ga0213863_10001026_pt1 | contig 20841 bp, 30 predicted proteins | sample PICome_8_FD_160128 | JGI IMG/M metagenome (GOLD analysis project Ga0213863, IMG submission 160128) | Coastal seawater microbial communities near Pivers Island, North Carolina, United States - PICO497 | ecosystem: Environmental > Aquatic > Marine > Coastal | place: USA: North Carolina... | reverse complement strand
TATGGTGTGAGCGTGTTCGTACAAACCTTTGTCTGTAGTGTTACCACCGCCTACTGCTGTCCAAGCTGAACCATCGTAAATCTCAGCACTCGTATCTGTAGTATTAAATCTAATAAATCCAGCAGAAGGTGAGCCATCTCTTTGTGCTGTTGTACCTGCGGGTAGTGCTCCTGAACCTGTGGCTGATGTCTTAGTTACTACTGTTGCTGGGTCTACTGATACTTCTGTCCAAGCACTACCGGTATAGACTTTCATTCTATCCGAAGTAGTGTTGAAGTACATATCACCTTCTGTTAGTGCATCACCATCATTATCTACTGATGGGTCACTAGCCTTACCACCTAAATATGTATCGTCGAATGCGTCTGCTGAAGCTGCTGCTGCGGCTGCACTTGCGGCTGCTGCTGTTGCGCTTGTAGAAGCACTAGAAGCCTGTGTAGTTGCTGTGGTAGCTGAAGTTGCTGCGTTAGTAGCAGAAGTTGATGCTTCACTAGCTTTTGTAGTTGCTGTACTCGCTTCATTAGTAGCTGTTGTAGCTGAACCTGCGGCACTAGCTGCACTTGTAGCGGCTGCTGACGCTGAACTTGAAGCGTTAGTTTCTGATGTTGATGCGGCTGAGGCTGAACTAGATGCAGCACTTGCCTGTGTAGTGGCAGTAGATGCTGAACTAGAAGCACTAGAAGCGCTATTAGAAGCGGCAGTAGCACTAGAAGCTGCGTTAGTAGCTTGAGTAGTTGCGTTGGTCTCAGCAGTCTCAGCATTAGTCTCTGCAGTTTCAGCATTAGTTTCTGCAGTTTCAGCCGCAGTTTGAGCTGTCTGAGCCGCAGTTGCGCTTGTAGCTGCTGAAGTTGCACTACTAGCGGCTGCTGTAGCACTAGCGGCACTATTAGCTTCTGCTCCTGTTATACTTGCGGCACTAGCGGCTGAAGCCGTAGCACTAGCGGCAGCATTAGTTTCTGCTGTCTCAGCGTTTGTTTCTGCCGTCTCTGCGTTAGTTTGCGCTGTTTGTGCGGCAACTTTGGCAGCTTCAGTATCTGCAATTAGAGCATCTAAGTCATAACTGTCAGCTAATACTGATGATGTAGCAATTCCGTACCCTCTATCAATAGCCATTGTTTACAATCTCCTAATTCTTCGTAATACCGCTAAAGCCCATCTCTTTCTTCTACTTAATTTCATAACCCTATCTCCTAAGTTTAATGTGAAACTCTCCCCATAAAGAAGAGAGCTCCGTGGTTAAACTTACGACGTAAGTTCTTGGATAGAACTTGGACGAATAACCTTAGTACCATAAACAGTATCAGCAGTAAATAAATCTGCAAGATATTCTTGCTTATACTGTGTCTGTGAACGAACTGCTTGTTGAGTTGCTAAGACGTGAGCGTCTCTTTGGAATAAGAACGCCTTCTCAGTATTACCAGTACCTACTTGAGTAGACATATAAACGTCTACGCCGTAGATTTGACCGATTTTACCTGTCTTAATTGCATTACCATCACCAATAAACTGTTGCTCAGTAAAGCGTTGCTCAGTCATTAGTGCAGTCATACAAGAAGGAGTAACAATTAGAGAACGACCTTCTAAAGGTACATCGTTGTCGTTAAGGTTCTCAATACCGACTAGGATTGAAGCATCCCAATCTGTTACACCTGTAATTACAGCATTACCACCACTTAGTGCAGAAGCACCGTCTAGGTCAGTAATAATTTTAGAGTCAACTTGCTTTGCGAGAGCATAGCCAGCATCGTCTGTGTAGAACTTGCGCATTGAAGCTAAAGCCTGAAGCTCTGCGATATCTTCAATTTGCGTTGACCATTCAAAGTGTTGGTCGATTACTACTGGTGTATTAGTTGCTGTATCAGTAACGTAAGTAACAGTAGCGTCTTTAACCTTGGCACTTGCAGCGTTACGACCCGGTGTTGGGATGTTGATAGTATCGCCTTTTTTGCCTGCGTGGTTTAGGTTACGAACTAGATTAGCCGCAACAAGGTTTGCTTTATACGTCGCAACAACTTCATCACTCCAAATTTCAGGAATGAACGCTGCTGCGGTCGTGATTGTCATATTTGCCATTTCAATTAACTCCTATAAGTCATATTAGCATTTTATTAAACAACCCTACCTTCAGCATAAGCATTATATATTTCATCTTGTAATGACTCATACCGACTAGGGTTTTCCATTTTTAAGCGAATTAGGTCAGCACGTCTATACGTCTTACCTCCTTTGCTTGAGCCTGAAGATGTTCTCGATTCTGCTGTTCCTGCTTTAAGCGCTTCTTTTCTTTCTACTTCCGCTTTTTCTTTGACTTCTTGCGTCTTACTAATCATAGACCTGTCTTTCCAGTTGGTCAGTAACTCGTTAGCCGCATCAAAGTTATAAGCGTCAGCCGCTTGAAACATTTGCATACGAATCGGACTATCTTGTACCCATTCCTGAAATGCTGTGTCTTTTATAACGTCAGTAAAATCAGGATGTGTTTGTTTCAATCTTGCTTCAGCTCCAGCTTGTGCTTGTTGAGCTTGAAACTGTTGAAACTCTTGAAACTTCGGGTGATTTTCAATCATATCGTTGACCGCTTTATTAGGGTCATCAAAAAAATCTACATCATTATCTTTAGTTTCTAATGGAGTGTTATCTTGTGGATTTTGCTTTGTTCTCGCTACCTCAGCTTGTAGAAAACTATCCGATAATTTCCTTAACTCTCCAACTTCCTGTGCCTTACGACCCAGTTCCTTTTCAAGGTTAGTATAACTATCTATAATCTCTTCTGTTGACTTTCCGGCAAACTTAGAAGGTATTTCTGAACTTTCTGTAGCTTCCGAAGCATCTACTGCCTCAGCAACTTGGTCCATTATGTCTTCTGCTGTTGTTGTTGTGTCTGTTATCGTACTTTCGTCTACATTTGAAATTTCTACATCTGCTGGTACTTGCGTGTCAGCGTCCACTACTATATTACTCATAATTGTTATTCTCCGCCCCTCTCAGGGTTATGAAGTTAAAAAATGGTGGGGCTATATGTCTAGTTCTTCCACCGCTTGTTTAGTTGCCTCTTCTAAAGCAATTATCTGCCTTAAAATTGACACCTGACCCTTAGCGAACCAAAGGTCTCTGTCAGACTCTATTGAGTCTAATTTATTATAGATTTCTTCGAGATTTTTTAGTTCTTCGACTAAGTCTCTCCATCCGTCTTGCTCTATTAAATCTTGCCTAGCTCTATAAAACTGTTTAGTTTGGTCGTCTAGCTGCGTTTGCATAATTTAATGCTGTCTCCGATTTAAGGTGTTCTACTTCAGGTATATTTCTAGCTGTTTCTGAATACTGCTTTTGTATATCAGCCTTCATTTTTTCTAGTTCCATCATTTTCTTCTGTAGACTCATAATTCTTTCTTGTACATCTAGTTCATTCTGTGGCTGTGACGAACCTGCATCTGCTTGATGTTTCATAGCTTTAGCTTGTTCTTCTTGTGCTTCTGCTAGTGTCTTCTGTATATCAGCCTGTAGTTGCTGCATTTGTAGCTGTTGAGCCATCTGCTGCATCTGTTGTTGTTCAGGATTAGGCTGGAAGCCTTGCATAAGTGATTGAACCACTTGGTCTCTATTATGGATACTAGAGTTCTGAAAGATAGCTAACAACAAGACATTAAAAGCTGGAGAGTCTTTCGGAATTGACTGGAGCATTTGTACCATTTGCTGCATTTCAAGCTCTTTAGCCATAATACCCATAGTAGAGTATGGTACGAACTTATAATCAGTAACAGGATACCTGTCTACATCAAATTGTATCTTTCTCCACATACTCTTATTAATCATAGGTATGAGGAATGTATTTTGGAAATTCATTAAGGTACGTTTCTGTCTCTTAATGCTCGCAGACTGAATCATTGACATACCACTAGATGTAGCCCTATCCGGAACACCCATATCAGCAGAACCAGTACCCATCTGAATCATATTTTGCAACGAAGCAACCTGATTGTAGGTATTTTGGTCTGTTGAACCTAGAGTTAAAGGCATAATTGCTTGCCTTGGGTCTCCATTAGTAAGGATAGTCTTACCGGGACGAACTTCAAGTTTGATGCCACGCGGTAGTCTAGTAGCGTCTGCGGCAATCATTGGTGTAGTAGTGAGTGCTAAGGAGTCAATCCTAGCTCTCATCTCTGCATCTAATGCTTTTTGCGGGTTATATCCCTTCTCACAAACTCCTCTCCCCCAAAACTTGTTTGGGACGATGTCGTGTTGATAGCTAACAAATGGTCTGTCAACCATCATAAACGGATTTTCTTCAGCTCTTAATATATGAGAGTCATTAGCTAGAGTAACTACAGCTTCTACTAGCTCATCTTCGTCATATTCAAAATCATCTAAGTCTATTTTAGAGTTTAAGAACTTTCTAGGTACTTTACCCCAATACTCACAGATTTTAATTTGGTCTGAAGCGTCTTTTTGAATGTATTCAGGGTCGTAACCTATTTGTACGACGTCCGTATCTGCCGATATATCGACTTCTCTGTATATACCCTTAGCCATACCCTCAGATAAAATATATCTAGGTTTATATACCTCGTGAGCGACTCCTAATGCTTCATTAATAGTATTAGCGCTAGGGTCAATAATAAATTCTTTAGGAGATACTGCCTCAACTTTAACGTCTACAGTAACATAGTCTTCTATCTGTCTGACTGTTGTAAGTGTTCCTTCTACAGGAACTTCTACAGGTCTTCTATCCGTTTTTTCTTCGGTAATAATTTTAGCAATACCTGTACCATATACAGCACCGTTAAGAAATACCTCACATAGAGCATCTTTACATCCTGCTCCCTCTAAATCTTCCTGTAGGAGGTTACGAATATACTCTATATCTTGTTTATTCTCGTCCAACATATCATCTTGTATGTCGAACCATTTTCCTCTGCCAAATGTAGCTTCTTCGAGCTCTGCTACACTAGCCTCTACTGCTTGTTGCAGGGCAGGAGTAATAATTTTAGACTTTTCTGACCTACGGTTTTGGTCCTCTGTGGTCCACATACCACGCCATAAACGATAATATTCGTCCCATTGCTTTAGATAGTTATTATCTCTGTGATTTCTCCAGTTTTCTAATCTACCGGATAACCATTGAGATAAAGCTCTATAATCTTTTTCTGAATCGTAATTTGCCATTTATATCCTTATCAATATCCTGCTACTTCATCAAAAGGTTGCCAATCCTCATCAATTTCTATAGTGTGCATAAAGTCTGCTACACTAACTTGGTCTATATAAGCGAGACTATCCACCATATCGTCGTGTGTTCCGCTTGTAGGAAACTCTAATAACTGTGATTCAAAGTCTCTATTCCAATTCCCTTTATTAAAGGAAATCTTTCCGTGCTCCATTCTACCTTGTAGAGCCCAAGTAATTCTATCTGCTTTCTTTTTGCCACCGTGGGTTACATCTGTTATGACTACCCATCTATTTTGTGCCCTCATCTCATCTTCTAGATAAGGAAGTATGGCGTTCTTTAAAGCTCCGGATTCTATTCCGACAATAGTCGCCTGATTCTCAATTGCAGCCTGTAATATTTTAAAAGCAGTTTCTTTAATATTCCATCTGCCGTGGAGTATATCTTTGACCCACCACTCATCATTGTTAATTTTAACGATTGATATAGCTGTTTCATCTAGTTTACTCCCTTTAAGACCACGTTCTTTTTCTACCTTTTCAAAACCAGCCGGGTCAACAGAAATAACATAATTACCTTCTTTTGGCTCTTCTGTGTCGTATTTCAACCAATCTTGTTTAAATATACCACCTGTAAAAGAGACAAAACTAGCTTCAAATTCTTGCCTGAAGGCTTGGGTAGACATAGTCTCCCTAGCAACTTTTATCTCTTCAGGGTCTAATATCGGATTGTCTGTAGAATTGTACTGAAATGCTTCCCAGTCTTCATTCTTATCCTCATCCGCTTCTTTCCATATATCGTAGAAGTGATTCTTACCGGCGGGCGTACCAATAAATAACGCACCACCTTTCACATCTGCAAGCGTAGGTCTTATAATCTGTTCCCACACTTCGACCTTCATCGAGGCATATTCGTCTAGGACCACATAAGCAAGTCCCACGCCCCTTAAAGTATCTGGTCTGTCACTCCCCTTTAAGCTAATCTTTCTACCGTTGACTAAAGTCATAGTAGCTGTATTCTCGTGGGTCTGCTGTATTAAATCTGTATCCTGAAGTAATTCCTTCAGCATACCCCACATAATATCTTTAGCCTGTTGGAAGGTAGGACCTATATAAAAGACGTCCTTATCTTCCGACTGTAGTGCTTTAATAATTAATATCCAAGCTGCCAGCCTAGATTTACCAAAACGTCTACCCGCACTTACTACTTTAAATCTCGCCTTACTATTAAAGATTTCTAGTTGAGCCGGGTGTAGCGATACATCTAACTCCCTACTCATTATTACCTATCTTTATGATAGTCTTATCTACACTCTCTTCTGATATTATTACACCTTCTTCATACTCTAAAGGTTCTTTCTTATCAGCTTCTATTACTTTTTCAGTAAGACCACCAACATTAATTACAACATTGCCCTTACCTTCTTGTGACCTTAGCTCTACTGCCTTAGTTGTGGGTAGGATTCTATCCATACACATTTTAAGACAAGTCCTGTCACCTTCGAGTGCTAAATCTATAACTCTTTGTACAATCTCCGGACCTTTTGCAGACATTAACTCTCTGCTTAAGGCTGTATACTTGTTGACACTACCTTTTGGTCTACCGTTTGGGTTTAAAGACGGCATACCTTTGTATAAATTTGGTGAACCTTTATTCTTTTTACTCATTTTAGCTCCTTAGTTATACTATAGTTTCAACTAAAATGGTAATTAGAATGATAATAAAAGGTTATTTCTAAGAGAAGCCTTTTTAGGTGAATCTTTTTTTTAATCTATAGTAATATTATAGCATACTTTTCGATGAATGTCAATAGTATAACTAAAATAAAGTCTTAAGTCCCTCCCCGCACCTAGAATTGCTCTAGTAAATAACAGATTTTCCCAAATTCTCTCCCATCTGCGAGTGAGCCTTAATTTAAAATTATAAGAACCACTTGGGGTGTCCCTCCCTATGTTGTATAAATACTACAAAAGTTGCATAAGTGATAATTGGGACTAAGCTGGGACTAAGCTGAGAAATCTAGGGACTAAGTAAGGGACTAAGTAAAATCTTGAGGGACTAAGTCTCACTATTTGGAACTTGAGAGAATCTGAGAAGAAAGAATCCCTGAGTGAGAATATTTAGGCAGTTGTCTCATTATGTGAAACACTTGTCTCATTATGTGAGACTTAATATACTGTGGTATAAATACAACAGACTTGTTGCAAAGACACAACAAACCATAGTATTTGTTGAGGAAATACAACAGGTTAGCTTAGAGGCTCAAGGATAGCCCGTATTTGAGAGATTATGTTTAGGCACTAGGTATGTCAGGGTAGAGAAAAATAATGTCTCAGAAATCAAAATCAATTATTATTGGGTGAGTAATATAGTCATTAGGGTAGAGAACAATCGTCCAAATATGGGCGAATTTGGGACTCTCAGCGTATTTTGTATAAAAATGTAGCAATCACAGAAAAAGTTAAACATTTAACTATTTATTTATATATTTATTTGTATTTTGGGGTTGACATTTAGATATATATAGGTATTATTGGAAGTGTCAATTTTGACATTTACTATATAAGGATAAAATAAAATGAAAAAAGAAGAGCAAAAACAAATGGCACAAGCAACTATCAAAGCACTATTGAGCAATCAAAAGAAAGGCGATTCAATCGCAGAAGATTTGATTATATTATTAGGTGCTACTGATGAGAATTTTGAGAACCCATTAACTCAAGAAATTGAAGAGCAGATGGACACTCTAACAGGTGACAAACTCAAAGCACTCAAGGCAAGTATTAAAGGCGAATTACAAACTAGAATTAAAATGCCAATAGTACAAAAGGAATTACTGAACACAGTTCAAGAGCCTGAGCGTCACAAAAAATTTAAGTTGACAGTCAAGAAAGTTAAGTCAACTATGATTGGTACTGATGAGTTCCCAATGTTCACACAAGATGACCTAGGAAAATTCAAAGTCGTCATCACAGCATCAAAGAAGACTGAGTCAAAGACATTTGAAGAAGAGCTGATGAAATTGATGGACAAGCACGGCAAATCGGTTGCAGATGTTAGAGTCTTCTGCGATAACTTCGCAGGGGAATAAAAAGTTAAACATTTAACTTTTCAGAACTTAGGACTTTAGCGATAGAGTCCTAACTCCTGAAAACTAAAAGAGGATAAAAAAATGGAAACAGGTTTATACAAAAAGTTATACAAAGATTCAAAAGAAAACAATGATAAAAATATGTGTACAGTATTGGCGGGTTGTGTTGCTTTTGATTTGACTTACAATAAAGGCAATAAATTAATGACTCAACACGCAAACAGGGTCAAAGGCAGAGGACTAAGACTTCAAGAATCAATCAGAGGATATAAGGCAATTAATAAATTTTTAAATGCGGCTAATAAATATCATCTTGAGGTCTTCGGTCTTATGGGAACTGAAAAAATAAAAGATAAATTTACAGATGGTGCAACAATGACAGTCAATAACTGTATGGACTATTTGAACCCAAAGAAAAGATATATACTTTATACTACAGACCACGCAATTGGAGTCAAGAACGGAATAATTCACGATTGGAGTCAAGGCTCAAAGCGAAGAATTACCCATTTAATAGAGGTTACTTGCAATGATGAGGTTCAGGTCAAGCCTAAAGAAAAAGTCTTCAAAATGGGCGGATTTGGTGCTATACTAGACAACTTATAAGATACAATCGAAACGCCCTACGGGGCGTCTAGCAACACGGGCTAAGTTGCTACTGATGAGAAGCCCACAAATAATAATAACTATATGGAGAAACACCAAATGAAAGTATCAAACATTATAAATAATAATTATAACTCAGTACCGAACCAATTTATTATCAAGGACGGCGGTAAAACTTGGTTTCAATCTTATGATTCATTAATAGTAAAATGGGAAAACGGGCAAGTTTACCTAGACGAATACTACTGGGACTACTCAGTCACAACAGGTAAGTATCGTAATCAGATGTTATGTGAGACTATCAAGGACACTAGACGCAAGATAAAAAGCGGTGAATATATCTTGACTAACTTAAACTAGGAGATAATGACAATGATTAAATTTGAAACTGAGCACTATCACGGCGAGATTAGAAAAGATAATACTTGGGGTTGGTTCGAGCATATCGAGTTAGGCGAGGATGGCGGGACAGGTAACTTTAAGATTGATATTAATGACGTTTACTGGGCGGTTGTTGATATGAACTATTGCTACGACCTGCCCTCTGAGGTATATGAACTATTAGAAGATAGAATCAAAGTTCCACAAATGCAATTCTAGCCACTTTTATTGTCTAGCCTACTAACCCCCTTAACTGGGGGTTTTTGGGTGTAAGAACCTTAAATTTAATAACTATATGGAGAAATATAAAATGGAAATTAGTATATATTCAAGTGATATCAGAGACTTTGATAGAGAACTAGATAGAAAGTTCGATATTCAAGACGAGTTTGGAAGAAACATTTTTGATGATAGCGGTAGGCTATCGCTAGAGAATTATGAATATGCGGTAGAGCCACATACATACATTGCAGTTATGATTGAAATGCAAGAGCAAATCGACGACCTAAAAAAGACTGTCGAACAGTTGAAGCACAAATCCGAATGGGTTAGCGGTTATGATGACCACGGGTGGAATACTAAATAGAGGTACTATATGCAACAGTCAAAGAAAATAATAAAAATACCCGTCAAAAAACGGGCTGATGAGGTGTATTGGTCTCATAAAAAAAGACGGCAACGCATAAAAGACCACAAGATACACCGTAAGCTAAAGTTTATATTTTAGCAAGGGCATAGCCTTCCTACACTAGAGAAGTCCCCTAGAATCGAATCCTGGGGACTCTCTTTTGTCGGCTTTAGTCCAAAAATCGCTATTTCTAGTGGTTTTTGTAGTAAGGCTAAAGAAAAGTTAAATGTTTAACTTTTTGATGTACTCTTCTTTTTTCTTATTCTTACTAGTAATACGGAGAGTACCTTTTTAATAACTATATGGAGATATTTATAATGAAAAAAAATTATTCTGTAAGAGTAACACTTACTCAAGAGTCATCTTTTGATGTTGACATAATGGCTGACGATTACGAACAAGCTGAAAGAATCGCCCAAGAGAAAGTTTGGGAAGATGATTATGATGACGAGATAAAATGGTCTCTAGAGATTACTGACGAAGATTACGAAGCAAAGTATATCGAGTGTGATGATTGTTGTGCGACTTATGACATCTTTGAGGACGAGTGTCCTGAGTGTTTAGAAAAGATGGTAAACGCTGAGGAAGACGACGATGAGTAATCTAAGCGGTAGAAACTGGACGCCTCTAAAGGAGGTATCCTTGATAGACTGTGCGACTGAGTATAAGAAGATGAAAAATCTTTACCTAGATGCGGACTTTGATGATAAAATGGAGTTAGCTTTATTCTATAAGGGTAAAGCTGACTACTATAAAGCCCTATATGAACAAGGGATTGAACACACAGTAAACTTTTAAGGAGAAATATATAATGATTAACGAGAAACCTTTTATGCAACGCCTTACTGAGGCTTATGAAGAACAGAAATATACTTACTTTGTGACTGATGGTGAGGGTAACTGTATGGCTGAGGGTATGACAGAGATTGACGCCCGTATGGAAGCAGCTAAACACGGATGGTCTATAGGGAGGAAAGATAACGATGAGTAACCCTAATAATAATATGAACGCTTATAACCAAGCATTGATAATCAATAGAAATTTAAAGAAAAGAATTGATAGAGCTAATGCAATAATTGATGAGCTACTAGAAGCTAACGAACATTTACAATATTTACACGACCTAAAGGAGGCACTAAATGGCTGATATAAATGGAGTAGAAAGGACTTATGCTAATAAGGATGAGTATGACTGGGAGGGTGGTGAAGTAGATAATAATGAATTTCTATTTGACCAACTGTACGAGGAAGAAAGAGAAAGAAGAGCAGGTGTAGATGAGTACACCAATACTCAAGAAATCTTAGACTCTCCCGAATTTCAGAAAGAATATAACGAGTGGTTAGATAAGGGGCGTAACAATGAGATGTAAATGTTGCGATGCCGTTCTAAATGAATGGGAGTCTAAAGCTAGAGAGCCTACAGATAAGTCTAAGTTTGTTGACTTATGCTCTGTCTGTAGGTATCACTCTAACCCTTATACTTGGTTAGATGATGATGAGATTATAAATAAAGAAGATTTATCTATTGACTCTGATTAATAAGTATGATAAAATATTACTATAGATTCAGCTAAAGTGATAATCATTATGGTTATTACTTTAGTTAAATCTAAAGACCTAAGTTAGTTCTTGAGACCGCTAACTTAGGTTTATTTTTCTTGGTCTCTAGGATATAACAATTATGATAACTACAGGTACAGCAAAGTACGTCTATTTAGACAGTACAGAAAAATTCAATGGTGAGGATACTGGTAAGTACACACTTACTGTCGCTATTGACGATAAGGAAGCCACGGCACTAGAAAAAGCAGGTGTCAAGGTTAGGACTATTCAGACAGAGGATGGTGGGTCTTACAAAGCCCGTAAATTCTCTACTAAATATCCTCTATCCTTTGATATGGTGAAGACTTCAGATGGTGAGGCTATCGGACACGATTTCGGTGCTGAGTCTGAAGTACAGGTACTTTGGAAAGCGGGGAATGAACATCCCCAACACGGTGTCGCAACATACTTAACTGCGGTTAAGGTTATGAAGCGTACTGAAGGCTATAAGTCTGCTGACGAAGAAACGAATGAGTTCTTCGCCTAACCCCTCTACTTTTGTAGAGCATAAGCCCTGCCCTGCCTGTAGAGATACAGGTGGGGACAGAGCAGGTGATAACCTTTCGGTCTACTCTGACGGACACGGTTATTGTAATGCCTGTGGTCATTATGAAAAAAAAGTTAAACATTTAACTTTTGATATCACAGACAATAATTTTAATATGGAGAATAATTCTATGCAAAGTATAACGCCACGGGGTACAAGTGGGGCTATGATTAAAGATAGAAGGATTTCCTCTGACATTACGAAGAAGTTCGGTGTAACGGTAAGCTACGACAAAGGTGGTAAGATAGACAAACACTACTATCCATACTACGACTCAAAAGATAGCAACGCTTTAATAGGCTACAAAGAGAGAACTGTCGCAACTAAAGAGTTTCAAATTATTGGAACTAATAAGGGTTCAGGTCTATTCGGACAGAACGCTAATCGTTCAGGAGGTAAATACTTAACTATCTGTGAGGGCGAACTAGATGCCCTTTCTGTGAGCGAAATGTTTGACGGTAAGTGGCAGGTTGTCTCACTAAAGAACGGGGCAAATTCAGCCGCTAGGGACGTCAAGGATAACTTAGAGTATATCGAGTCATTTGATAATGTGGTCTTATGTTTCGACCAAGACCAAGCAGGTTTCCAAGCAGTTAAAGACGTACAGGATATTATATCTGTAGGTAAGCTCAAGGTCTGTAAGTTGCCTATGAAAGATGCTAGTGAGATGCTAATCAATGGCAAGATTAAAGAGTTCACCAATGCTTGGTGGTCTTCTGAATCTTACACACCTGCGGGAATAGTCAAGGGTGTAGATACTTGGGAACATCTTCTAAAAGATGAGAACCTCGTCAATATTGATTATCCGTGGGCAGGTCTTAACAAACTAACCTATGGTTTTAGGTCTAAGGAACTGGTAACTATAACGAGTGGTTCGGGTATGGGTAAGACTAGCGTTGTTAAGGAGTTAGAAGCATACATACTTGATAAGACTGACGATAACCTAGCTATCATTCACTTAGAGGAATCTATCGAGCGTACTGTTAAAGGCTTGATGTCTATCGAAGCTAACTCACCTATTCACATACCACAATATGAGAGAGAGTTAAGCCCCGAAGATAAAAAGGCTCTATGGCAGAAATCGGTAGGCGATAAGAATGTATACTTCTATGACCACTTTGGTAGTATGTCGGAAGACTCACTACTTAATGTGATTAGAACTTATGCTAAATCTTTTGATTGTAAGTGGATAGTTTTAGACCATTTATCTATTGTAGTTTCCGACCAAGATGGTATACTAGACGAAAGAAAAGCAATTGACGCCATTATGACAAACCTTAGAAAGATAGTTCAAGAGACAGGCATAGGATTATTCCTTATCTCTCATCTCAGACGACCACAAGGTAAGGCACACGAAGAGGGCGGACAAGTATCACTATCAGAGTTAAGAGGTAGTGCCGCTATCGCCCAACTGTCCGACATTGTTATAGGCTTAGAGCGTAACCAACAGGACGACGACCCTATCATCCGTAATCAGACAACACTACGGGTTATAAAGAATAGGTTCTCAGGATTGACTGGTAAGGCTTGTAGATTGCAGTACGATAGTGAAACTGGAAGACTTTCGGAGGTGCTCGATGAAGGCTTTTTTTGATATAGAAACTGACGGGCTCGAAGCTAGTAGAGTACATTGCATCTGTGCAATGCTTGACAACGATGAGACTACTGTATACAACTTTATAGGAGGAGAAGCTAATGGACTTTTTCGAAAATGGTTGGCATCAGAGAATGTCGACACTCTTATTGGACACAACATTATTAATTTTGATGTTCCTATTCTGCGTAGGATTACTGGGATGGATTGGTCTTTTAATTTACGGGACACTCTCGTTCTTTCTAGACTATATAACCCTAGCCTTGATGGTGGGCACAGTTTAAGAGCGTGGGGTGAGAGGCTTGGTGATTACAAGGATGACTATCAAGGTGGTTGGGAAGAGTATAGCCACGAGATGTTAGAATATTGTAAGCAAGATGTAAGAGTTACTAAAGCCCTTTACAATCATTTTGTTAAACATTTAACTTTTTCTGAGGCAGTTGATTTAGAACATACAACGGCTGAGATTATTAAGCAACAGACCGATAATGGTATGATACTTAATGAAGAGCGTGCGTATGAACTACTAGCTGAAATGAAAGAGAAAGTGTTGGACATAGAGGATGAGGTACACGAAAGATTTAAACCTCTGCCTGTGTGGGTAGACTTAGTTCATCCTAAAGACAAGATGAAGAATAAAGACGGAAGTATCTCTAAGAGGTATCAGGCACAGTTAGATAAAGGTGCACACTTTTATGATGAGTTAGATGCTGAGGGAGACTCTGCTATAGCTAGTTGCGAAGTAAAGCAATGTGCTTGGGGGTACTTTGAGTACCCTGAGTTTAACTTAGGCTCAAGGCAACAGATAGCTAAGTATCTACAACACTTCGGTTGGAAGCCCAAAGCATTTACTGAAAAGGGCAATCCTATCGTAGACGAGAAGGTACTTAAATCTGTGAACATACCTGAAGCACAATTGATTGTAGATTACCTGACACTAACCAAGCGTATAGCTATGGTAAAGAGTTGGGTTGATGCGATAGATGAGCGTACTGGTCGAGTACACGGAAGAGTAAACCCTTGCGGTGCGGTGACTGGTAGGATGACACACTCTAACCCTAACTGTGCTCAAGTCCCTGCGACTAGGCACGGAAAAGACGGAAAGGTTCTTTGGGGTTTTGAGGGTGGCTATGGTGCTGACTGTAGAGACTTATGGACTGTACCTAAAGACTATAAGTTGGTTGGTTGTGATGCTAGTGGTCTAGAACTTAGAATGTTAGCACACTATATGAATGACGATAAGTACACCAATGAGATACTTAATGGTGACATTCATTCTGCTAATCAGAAGTCAGCAGGACTACAGACTAGAGACCAAGCTAAGACTTTTATCTATGCGTTCCTATATGGTGCGGGAGATGTTAAGATTGGTGAGGTAGCAGGAGGTGGTGCAAAGCGTGGGCGTATACTTAAGAAGAACTTTCTTGACAATACTCCTGCACTAAAACAACTGCGAGAGAAAGTTTCCGAATCAAGCGGTAAAGGTTGGGTTACTGGATTAGATGGACGTAAGCTACACATACGCTCACAACACTCAGCACTAAACACTCTACTACAGAGTGCAGGTGCGGTGATTATGAAGAAAGCGTTGGTACTGTTGGACTCTTATGCTAGACAGTATGACTTAGATTATAAGTTCGTACTGAATGTGCACGATGAGTTCCAATGCGAGGTCAGAGAAGACCAAGCAGACTTCTTCGGAGGTCTAGCGGTAGGGTCTATCATTCAAGCAGGTAAATCTTTTAAACTAAACTGTCCTTTGGATGGTGAATATAAGGTAGGTGAAACGTGGCAACAGACACACTAGTAGCACCAAACAATAGAGGTAAATCATTCAAAAAGTTTGATTTAGATTTAAAATTTGGAGAGAAGTGGGAAGACTTTATTGCAGACAAGCTAACAACTGCTGAAGTCAAAACTGAAAAAGATATGTGGAAAAAAACAGGGAATATTTGTGTAGAGTATGAAAGCTACGGGAAAGCTAGTGGTATTGAGGCTACTGAGTCAGATATTTGGATACACAATTTAACATCTAATGGTGAGTTTGTATTAGGTTTTATAATTCCTACAGAAACCCTAAAGAAAATATACAAGCAAGGTTATCCAGTTAAAGGAGGAGACCATAATGCTAGTAGAATTTATCTTTTAAAAATAAAAGAGTTAGTTGATAAAATTTTAAAGGAGGAAGTACAATGAGTACAGATACTCTAGTAAGCGACATATATCGTATGATTGACACCAAGGATATTCCTGAAGGTGTGCCTGTCGAACAAGTAATAAATGACTTCGGTGAGAATATGAAGCAGATATTAAGAGATAATATCACAGAGCACGAGTTTGATAGACGTAAGCTCCGTATGTCTAACATAGGTAAGAAAGATAGACAGTTGTGGTATTCTTATAATGGCTATGAGGGTGAGAAACTATTACCCCATACAAGAATCAAGTTCCTATATGGTCACTTGATTGAAGAGATGGTACTAGCTCTTACTAAACTTTCGGGTCACGATGTGACACACGAACAGAAGCAAGTAGAAGTAGATGGTATCAAAGGCTCTATGGACTGTAAGATTGATGGTGTACTTACTGATGTTAAATCAGCGTCATCTTATGGCTTTAAGAAGTTCAAGGATGGTTCATTAGTTAATGATGACCCCTTTGGATATATAGACCAAATCAAAGGCTATGCTCACGCTGAGGATACGACAGATATTGGTTGGTTAGTTATGGATAAGACCAACGGACATCTTACATATCTAAAGTATGATATGGCTGATGAGTCTCAATGGTACTGGTCGAAGTTAAACTTTTTCTCTATACCTGAAAGAATAAAGAATATAAAGAAAATAGTTAAATCAGAGACACCGCCTGAGAGATGTTATGAGGTTATACCCGATGGTAAGTCAGGCAATATGAAACTTGCCGTTGGTTGTAGCTACTGTGCATATAAGCACGATTGTTGGGGTGAAGACCTAAGAACATTCTTATACTCTAATGGACCTCGTTACTTGACGCAGGTTGTACATTTACCTAACGTAATAGAGGTGGATAGAGATGGCAATAAAGTTTCGCAGTAAGCTAGAGAAAGAATGTTCCGAAGCTCTTGGTAAGGAATGGAAGTATGAACCTTGTAGGGTAGCCTATACTATCCGTAAAAACTATACGCCTGATTTTGTTAAAGGCAAGTACCACATAGAAGTTAAAGGGTTCTTTCGGAGTGGGGATAGACAGAAATATAAATCAATTGCTGAACAACTTAAGTTTGAAGGCAAGGAGTTAATATTCTTGATGCCCCGCCCCGACTCCAAAGTAGCTAAGGGTAATAAAATTACTTACAGGAAATGGTGTGAGAAGTACGACATCAAAGTATTTTCAACTAAAGAGATAAAGGAACTAAAGAAATGGACGAAGATAAAATAAATCCTAACCATTATAAACAAGGTAACATTGAGGTCATAGATTTTATATTAGACCAAGATATGGACTACCTAACTGCCTCGATAACTAAATACATCTGCAGGTGGCGATTTAAAAACGGCTTGGAAGATTTAAAGAAGGCTCGTTGGTTCTTAGATAAACTTATAGAACACGAGGGAGGACAGTATGGCTCTAACTCTTAATGAACTTAAAGAACGTATAGTCCAAGAAGCAATAGACCCTTGTACTTTGTGTGAGGTATTAGATATAACAACAGAAGATATCTTACACGAGTTCGAGGATAAATTAATAGACAAACGAGAGGAGTTTGACGATGTTGATGATACCTACTGAGAACTTTATTATGATGGCATTAGCGTTTCTTACATTAGGGGCAATCCTAATATGGAGACACGGTACTAAATGTTATGATAGAGGAATAACTGATGCGATACTTATGCACAGAAACGGAAGACTAAAATATAATACTTACTTAGATGACAATGGTAGCAAGATGATAAACATTGAAATCGACCCATTAGAAGGAGACGAATAAATTGAATAAATTACCAAACGATTACCAAAACTTTATTGCTCTTAGCAGGTACGCAAGGTGGCTACCTGAGAAGAAACGTAGAGAGACTTGGGAGGAGACCGTAGCTAGGTACTTCGACTTTATGGAAGAGCACCTAAAAGAAAATACAAACCAAGAGTTAGTGCCTAAGACTAGGAAGATACTTGAGGATGCGGTATGTAACTTAGAAGTTATGCCTAGTATGAGAGCCCTTATGACTGCAGGTCCTGCCCTAGCTAAAAATAATATAGCGGGGTACAACTGTGCCTACCTTAGTGTAGACCACCCGAAAGCATTTGATGAGTGTCTATTTATATTGATGCACGGTACTGGCGTAGGGTTCAGCGTAGAGAGACAACACATAAGCAAGCTACCTGATGTGCCTGAAACTATGGTAGATGTAGAGGATGTTATTGTCGTACAAGATAGCAAAGAAGGATGGCAATCTGCGTTCCGTAAACTTATCACTTACTTGTATGATGGTGAGATGCCTAAGTGGGACTTCTCTAAGGTCAGACCTAAAGGTGCTAGACTGCAGACATTCGGTGGTAGAGCTAGTGGTCCTGAACCCCTACTTGATTTGTTTAACTTTTCTACTAACATATTTAAAGAGGCAGGAGGTCGTAAGCTGACTAGCTATGAGTGTCACCGTATGATGTGTAAGATTGCTGAGGTTGTGGTTGTAGGTGGTGTTCGTAGGTCAGCCCTTATCTCTCTATCTAATCTTACTGATGAGCGTATGCGTAACGCTAAGAGTGGTCAATGGTGGTCAGACACACCTGAGATGGCTCTAAGTAATAATAGTGTATGTTATACAGAGAAGCCTGATATGGGTATCTTTATGAAAGAGTGGACGTCTTTATACGAGTCTAAGTCAGGTGAGCGTGGTATATTTAACAGAGAGGCGGCTATCAAACAAGTAACGTCTATCGGTAGACGTGATACAGACCACGACTTTGGTTGTAATCCTTGTAGTGAAATCATTCTTAGAGATGGTCAGTTCTGTAACTTGACTGAGGTTGTAATAAGAGCGGAAGACACGCAGAAGGATATACTCCGTAAAGTTAGACTAGCTACTATATTAGGTACGTTCCAAGCATCACTTACTAACATTAAACGCTTACGTCCTAAGTGGGTACACAATACAGAAGAGGAAGCACTACTAGGCGTATCTCTTACTGGTATTATGGATAATGCTTTTATGAACGGCAGTAGTGATGACAGTAGAGGATACTACGGCAAGAGAAGCCTAGCTGATTTTTTAGTAGACCTTAGAAAAGAAACAGTTAAGACTAATGAGCATTGGTCAGAGCTACTAGGTATTCAACAAGCTACTGCTACTACTGCTATTAAGCCTAGTGGTACAGTCAGTCAGTTAGTTGATAGTGCTAGTGGTATACATACTAGACATAGTGATTACTATATCCGTAGGGTTAGAGCAGACGCTAAAGACCCTATAGCACAACTTATGGAAGACCAAGGTATACCTGCTGAAGCTGATGTTATGAAACCTAATAGTGTTAAGGTGTTCTCGTTTCCTATGAAAGCTCCTGATGGTGCTGTAACTAGAAACGAAAGGACTGCTATCGAACAACTAGAGTTGTGGCTTATGTATCAGAGATACTACTGTGAGCACAAGCCTAGCGTAACTATTAGTGTTAGAGAACACGAGTGGATGGAAGTAGGTGCGTGGGTATACAAACACTTTGATGAAGTATCAGGTGTTAGTTTCCTACCACACTCAGACCACACATATCAGCAAGCACCTTACGAAGACTGTGATAAGAAGACATATACAGAACTAGCTAAGAAGATGCCAAAGGAAGTCAACTGGGATTTGATTAGTGAGTATGAACTTACAGACTCTACAGTAGGGACTAAAACACTAGCCTGTACTGGTAGTGTATGTGAGCTTGTTGACTTAGTAGAAGAAGAGAGGGATATAGAATGAAGTATTTATTAATAGTTCTATTGTTATCAGGATGTGCTACATTTGAAGAAAAGATGCAACAACTTCAATGTAGTGCTCCAGTAGATTCAACTATGTGCATAGGTTGGCAGAGTTGATTGGGTGGCTTGTATAGCCGATGTTTTACATTTAATATAGGAGTAAAATATGTTAGAGAAAGTAAAGAACGGTGCTGATGGTGCAATTGACGTTGGTATCAAATTAATTAGCTTATCAATTATATTACAGATTATCTTCGGTCCGAAGGTAGCCTTCCTTACAGGAGATGTAATTGGTTCTATTTTAGGTATAGTATGGACCTTAGGAAACGGGGGATTGGCAGGTATTATCGCAGCCCTTATCATTTGGAGGCTACTTGACAAAGACATAGTCAATGAGCTTAAAGACTAAGGCTAAAAAAACTTGGGGTCTCGTCCGTATGGATGGGACTTCCAAGCTATATTATTCACTAAAAGTTAAACATTTAACAAAAACTCAGCCTAGAAATTTATGGAAGAGCGATTGGAGAAAATAGAATGATATATGAATATAAATGCAAAGACTGCGGATTAGTATTCTCAGAGATGCGTAAAATGTCAGAACGCTTAGACCCTATAGACTGTGAAGCCTGTGGCGGCGAAGGTAAACATAAGATAAGCACCCCTATGTTTAGGACGTCAGGAACTGGACACGGCAGAGGCGCAGGTCACAAAGGAGAATGGAAATGATGAATGAGAAGAAGCTAATAGATTTGCTTAACTCAGGAGAAGATTATAACTTCGTCGCTATGGACGATAAGTTTGCTAGATACGATGCCTTTGATACAGAGCACGGCATTATGCTAGAGATTAAATGTCGTAATAAACATTATGATGATACTCTCTTAGAAAAGATGAAGTATGATTGGAATAAACAATACGCTGAAGACAACGATTTAGAGTTTATGTATGCTGTAAGTATGCCTCACAAAGGCGGACATAAGGTCTACCTGTTTGACCCTATAGTTATGGAGAGGGACGAAGAGTATGACTTTAAATGGCACACACGAAAACTACCCGCTCAGACAGAGTTCTCTAGAACTGAGTGGATAGATAAAGAAGTTGGATATTTGAATGTTAAAGACGCACTTGCCGTCTTACAAGTAAAGACTAGTCACTAAGGTCTCTTACGACCGCCTCTACTCCCACGTCTCTTAGGACCGCTACTCATCATACCTGTTGAAGGTAAAGGTGGTGGCGGTTTTTTTATGCTTGATAGTCTTTGTTCCCAATTCTTAGCAGACTCCATA
>Ga0213863_10001023_pt1 | contig 20865 bp, 20 predicted proteins | sample PICome_8_FD_160128 | JGI IMG/M metagenome (GOLD analysis project Ga0213863, IMG submission 160128) | Coastal seawater microbial communities near Pivers Island, North Carolina, United States - PICO497 | ecosystem: Environmental > Aquatic > Marine > Coastal | place: USA: North Carolina... | reverse complement strand
AAAAAACAACGAAAAAAAGGACGAGCGAATTTTTTTTTTTTTTTTAAAAAAAACAAAAAAAAAAAGAAAAAAACACCAAAAAAAAAACACAAAAAAAAAAAAAAGAAAAAAAAAAAAAAACCCCCCCCCCCCCAGGGGGTAGGGAAGAAAAATAAAAACAAACCAACATCCAAGTACTTTGGTGTACTGCAAACCCAAAGTAGTTTGCACTACGATCATTTTGGGTCAAAAGGGATTGTTGACGAGGGTGTCCAGTCCATAGTCGGTCTGACGTGGAGTGAATGAGCAAAGTGCTGAGTGGTTGGGAGACGTACAATAATATACTTATAATAAATAGAATACACATTTATAAATATAGTACTTTATGCTACTACGTGATTTATGCCGAACACACAGTATGTAGGCTGTCGAAGGCAGTCTTGATTTTATTAACCTCTGAATCACACCCTGCTGTCTTGCACCCATAGACATTGGCGTGCGTCTGCGTGCGGCGGCTTCCCGAGCACGCGTCTTCTGACGTCAGCAGCGCGTAGGCGTCCGTGAGCTGCTGCACGGTGCATCCCGTGTACACGCAGGGGTCATTGTTGTCGTCAATATCGTCTTTGTCCGCGTCCGGCAACACAGTGAGCGAGACTAACTGTGTAGCAGATTTACCAGCGGCGTCAGTGGCGGTTACTGTGAAGGAGTAGGAGCCCGGACTCAAAGAAACGTCTAGCGTCACTTTGCCCGAAGACTGGTCGATGGTGAATGCGCTAGCGTCGTCGGTGCCCAACGAGAAGGTGACGCCGCCGGAAACGTCCGCAGTGTCGTCGGCGTTCGCCTCGTAGACAAGTTTGCCAGCTACAGCGGTTTCCAAAATGGAAGTTGCGGTATCACCAGATTCAATGGAGGGCGCCACCTCGTCCAGATTGTTGATCGAAAGCGTGACAGTTTGTGTAGCTTCATTGTCCGCAGCGTCGGTGGCGACCACCGTGAAGGAGTACGATGGTTTGGTCTCGTAATTTGGAGATGCTTTCAATGTCACTTCGCGCGAAGACTGGTCGATGGTGAATGCGCTAGCGTCGGTACCGCGCAACGAATAGAGGATGTCGTTGCTGCTGTCTGTGGCGCTCGCCGTGTGGACGACTTGCCCCGCCTCAGAGTTTTCGTCGATGGCATAAGATACAGAGCTTGACAGAAATGTTGGAGATGTCGAGTCCATGCACGGCGCGTCGGTGATCTTGTCGGTGTGCGTTGGATCGCGAGTGTCCCCAGCCTTAGTACATGATGTACTGTAAGGTGTGCAGCTAGACGTATCCGCGGGACTAGTAGCGCCTGAGTGGAACGTGTTGTCAGGGCAAATTTCGCACACCGTCTGCGACTCGGAAGTGCCCGCAGTTTCGGTGTACGTGCCTTCTTGGCACGTCGTGAGGGATTCGCAGTCATTCTGTCCGTCTGTGGCGTAGTAGCCAACGTCACATTCTTCGCAGGTGCCCGCCGAGGTGCTGCTCGCGCCGGTGAGGCGGGACGTCGTACCATCGGACTGCTTACCACACTCAGTGTTAATGATTTCGCAGTTAGTCTGTCCGTCTGCGGCGTAGTAGCCAACGTCACATTCTTCGCAGGTGCCCGCCAAGGTGCGGCTCGCGCCGGTGAGGCGGGGCGTTTCATCGTATTGGGTACCACACGCAGTGTTTGACGCGCAGGCAAATAAGTTGTTGGCCGCGTACTTTCCATCTTCGCACTCGGCGCACGAGGGATACCCATCCTTTATTTCTTCTTCCCGACTCTGTTCGCAGAATCGCCACCAGTCTGGGTTCGCAGCCCCTGACCCTAACCTTAACGTCAAATCGGAGAACTTCACCTCAGCTACCGCTTCTTTGCTGAATTGAATTTCTAACGATGTTATGCCCGCCTTATTAAAGCTATTAGGCAGCCATGAGAGCCACTTCTGCCCCTCTGAGGTGAAAGAATGTTCTTCAGTAGCTGATTCACCATTTTCGTATTTTGCATATACCCGGTAAGAAGCAGTATCGGAATCGGAACTCCGTGACACAGTTGCATATACACTTGCACTCGCGTCTGGTGGTAGAGAAATAAATCTTGGGTAGTCTGCGTTTGATGAGACTTCTTCGAAAATTTTATAATCGTCCCAGTTTACCTCATCGTCTGGGAAAAGGAGTTGCTTTGGGTATGGCATCTGTTCGTAACAATTATTTATTTGTTTTTGAGTGTTTTGGGCTTCCTCAGCGTTTGTCACGAGGATGTCATGGTAACTACGGTGTGAACCGACTAAGGGTGAACCTGAAAGGAAAAGTGCTTGTGCCGCCTCGTATTTGGTTTTGATCTCTTCAGCGGTGAGGGTAGCGTCAAATGTACTACTTTCGCTCACGTCGCAGTTGCTGCTGGCTAAGAAGGGATTGCCGGTGGTCGCCAAACCCCATTCATTGTCGGGCCACACGTCGTGCGCCCAGCCTGTCTCGCCTTCCCCGTAACATTCAAGACCAGGGCAGTATTTAATCTCAAATTTATTAGCATTTTCTCCAGTAATTTTGTACCATTGCGGGACACCGTAACTGCTTTGAAAACGATATTCACTTGATTTGACTAGCACGGCACCTATTTCAATGTGAGTGTCTTGCAGCGTTTGCTCCATGACAGGGTAGCAGTAGCCGTTGTTGGACTCAGAGTAGAACCCTGGAGGGCAGGGCACGCAGTTTGGGTTTCCGTCAACGGCGTCTTGGGCGTTAGCGCCGCACTTGTCACCGTTTGCATCAGCTACTTTCCCGCAATCATTCGGGTCCTGGTCGTCGTCAAAGACAACGCCATCGCGCGTTTGGGCAAGATCTGTTACACCCGTACTACTAGAAATAAAAGCGCCTTCGCCGGCAACACACTTTTGCGCAAGACATGGAGCGGCCGCGACGTTGCCGTTGGCTTCGGGAATTTGACACTCCTCGCAGGTAAAGTCGGCGCCCGTCAAGCAGACTCGAGGGTCAACTTCGCTGTTGTACGCACACCCGTACCCAACGCCGCACTTGTTGTCCACCTGTCCAGTAACTGAGGAGCCGACGACGGTGTCCACCTTGACCACGGTACTGCTTCTGCTCACCGTGCACGGCACCTCGTCGCCCGCTTCCCAACCTGCACCTGTAAAAATGCCGTTCATACTATTTGGGTGAGTAGCACATTGCCAGACAAAGTCATCGCCCGACGTCACTACTAGTGTCTCGGTCTGACCAACTGCAATTCCGGTAAATTCGCCGTCCTCATTTGTTACCAAATCGGCATCAAAAGCGTGATCGGAATCGCCTGCGCAGCGATGAAATGTGTACTCTTGCGGCTTCAAGTGGTATTTATTGTCGTCTCTTTTTACAATTTGACCGGTGGTGCAAGACGAGTCTGTGTAAAAGTTGTAAAAATCGCCATCATCGACAGCCGTAAACTTCACGTAAATGTTAGCTCCCATTTCGACTTTGTGCTGTTGCTCCCAGGCGCTGCCGCTCCAGCAAGACATTTCGTACGTTTCGGCGTTTGCGTTGGCCAGTGTCTGTTTGACGACGGGCACGTACTTGTCTCCAACCAAGATACCGCCGACGTTGTAGGCACCGTCTGCGCCGAGCACGTGCACGTCGGTGGTGTCTCCGTCGATGGCCGCGTCGTAGGTGATGCACTTGTCGGCATCGTCAAAAGTATCGGCTAGCGCCCAATTAGCGCAGTCTTCAGGATCACCGCTGTTGTCTGGACCCACAATGATGCCGACGTCGCGATCCTGTCCCGATCCCAGACCAAACTTGGTGCGCAGCGTTTCAATGAACGCAGGTTTGAAGTCGTCGGAATTGGCGGCGACGCTCACGGGCATGCGCTCCTCCTTGCGCATCTGGTGCTTCTTTTTATTAGGATCAGTATTTTGGCTAATTTTCTGCAGCATCTTTTGCTTGAAGTATTCGCGCGTGTTGATTTTCATCTGCGAGAATTTGCGTTTATCGAATTCAGATTCGGTTTCGCTGTCGCGCTGTACAACACCACCTTTGCGAATACTTTTAAAGTGATCGCGTTTGTGTTGGGCTTGAGTTGCGGCGTCACCTGTTGTTGGCTCTACATATGCCAGTTTGACTTTGCACTTTTCATCGTCATTGCTGTATTCGTATCCGACAACGCACGCGTCGGTGCCCGTGGCGCACGCGCCGGGTAAATCCTTCCGTGCGTTTCCCACCTCTTCGCAGGGCACCTGCAGAGCGGTGTACGCCTCCACGGCGGCTTGGAATGTCGAATCGCAGTTAGTGACGTCGGCGACGGGTGTGCTCAACCCGTCGTTCAGCGCCACCAGATCCACGAGCTGTGTGTCGGCGACGGTAGTTGTAAGCGCGTACGAATTCTTATATCCATTAGCCGTCAGAACAACAGTGTCCCCCGACTTAACTTGCCAATTGTTTGAGTCGTCGTAGGACAGTGTTGTGGTACCGGCGTCGAATTTGGCCACGATAGATTCTGTGCTGCACAAAACGTGGTGGTCTGATCCATCACACAGCTCAGCACGTGCAACAGTGCTGTCAGTAATTTCCACGGCCCACTCGACCACGGGCAGCCCAGAACACCCAGAGCTGCTGGAGTCTGAAGTAGTGGCAAACGGCCAGGAGTCAGACGATGTTCCACAATCTGATATGTAATTGCTGTTACACGTGTACAGCGGGCGCCCGTTATATAGAAGTTGCATAGTGCCACCAGAAATTTCAACCGCAGTAAACCTAGAATCGTCTTCAATCATTTTACCTGTGGACTCGACGGGCGGCCAGTTTAGTAGGCACTGGTCAGTGCAGTCATCGGTGTTTGTGGAAGTGCCCTTGAAGTAAACCTGTTCTCCGTGTGCGGTTTTTATATAATTGTTTGTGATTTGTACTTCATAACTGTTCGCTGTGACGCTTGCTGTGCCTGCGAGCGCTCCGATCCCGGCGAAGAGGGCGAAGCGTTTGGACAGCATAATGTTGTGTCTTTGTGCCCTAGTACGCGTCCGCTCAAACTGGTGTATATACTCAAATAAACGTAGACGCGATTCTAAAATTTTGTACGGAAAAAAAGCGGCGCAATAATTAACGCTCAGGCTTCTGCTAACTTGATCAAAGCGTACTTAAATACTCGTGTTAAATTTAGAGGCGATGCGCTTCCGGAGGACGGCGCGGCGATCGGGGTCGCAGTTGCCCTCCTGCACGTCCACGCGCAGTCTGTGCAGGGCGGGCGCCAGCCCCGGCACTGGAGGAGCGTGCAGCGCGCGCCTCCGCGCCTCCGCGCTCCAAAACGCCTTGCTGCTCTCCGGCTGCCCTTCGAAACACTCTAACCACCCCGCGGTCGCCGTCAGCACGGCTAAGTACCACTGCGCGCAGAACGAGATGCCGGTGACGGTTCTGGCCAGGCTGGGCGGCAGGTTGGCGAGGGCTCGCAGCCTCGGGTCGTCTGCGCGGCATCCCATAAGTTTGGCGCGCTCCACGGCCCCTAGGGACACGAGCGTGACTCTGTCTGCGCTTCTCAAATGCGCGTAGCGGAACACGTGGTGCGTCGTGATCGTGGGACCGGGGTCGCAGGGCCAGATGCCGGCGAACTGCTTGCATCGCCAGGAGCCTCGCACGAGCCTCAGGTTGCTTGTGGGGCACACGCCCAGCGGCTCGCCCCAGCCGCGCCACTTCTCGACGAGCGTCGGCAGCATGGCTTTCACACCCGTCGGCGCAAACAGCAACCTTTTGCGCGTGGTATAGGCTCCGACGTCGGCGGCGTCCAGCTTAGTGACTTCGAACGCGGTCCGCGACGCGTCGTTGAGCGCGCCGAGCAGGGCCCCGGCCGCGGGTCCGGGCACAAAGTCTCCTTTGCGATCGTTGCGACCGGGGGCCGAGCACTCGACGAGCACGCAGTCGCACGCCCCCGATTCCATGGAAAACGCGATTTTGCGCAGGAACCGCCGCGTGTACTTCAGGTACTCTTCCTTGTCTTCCTTTCCCGACGACGAGTTGGCTACGCTGTACATGCGGCACGGAGGCGACGCGAGCACGACGAGTTTGGACGTCGGGTGGGCGTATCGCACGGCCCGTAAAATCTCGTTCAAGTCGTTGTTTGGATCGCGCATGCCGCCCTGCAGCGTGCCGACGTCCACGTCGAACAGCTGTTCGGGCACGTACCACCCGGCTTGCAGGTTGGCGGCCAGCTTGAAGGGTCCGTCGCGCTCGTAGTCGTGCTCCCTAATGCTCCTGAGCAGCTCCTGTCTGCGTTTCTTGGTCCACACGCGCACCCTGGCCCCGCTCCATCCCAAGTACTCCGGGCGCACGTCCACGTCCATCACCGCTTGGCCGCCTAGCTGCCGCAGCGCCTTCGGGTCCGTGCCCACCGGCTCCCCGCTGCAGAGGCGCACAATCACAAAGTTCGGGGCACGCTCCAGCCTTCGACGCTTCTTCTCCGCTTGCCACATCCTCGCCATGCGCTTCTTGACGGGAAGCAGCGAGGAGCCTGGCTCCAAATGCACGACTGGGATCTGCCGCGCTTTGCGTTTGAGTGGCTTTCGCGGCCACGCCGCCCTCTCCGAGCCATTCGACGTCGAGGGGGATGGAGTAGAGCGTTCGGCGCACGCGGGGAGGCGGGGCGGGAGAGGCGGACCCGGGCGGCGACCGAGATCTCGACCGAGATCTCGACCGAGATCTCGACCGAGATCTTGACCGAGAGCAGCGCGCGCCGGCCATGCGCCTTGCCGCTCGTTTGTACCCTTGCAGAGTGTCCCGCCCGACGAGCACGACGGAGCGTCTGTCGCCGGGGCTGCGGTAGCTGTCGGGCGGGACGAATCGCCCCGCCGCCCCGTGCATGCTGAGGGACCCGCGGAACGCCGCGGAGCTTGTGCGAGTGCCCGTGGACCCGTAGGAGCCGCTTGAGCCGTAGGAGCGGAAAAAGCCGAAGCCATTGCGCGACATGAAAAGGGGGTGGGCAAAGGTGAAAGAGCAGTTTTGAATTTGCCCGAGTCCGGGGTGGTTACTTTTGCACACAGTATAAACAAGTAGGCTCCTAAGTGTGTAGATGTGCCGTGCATTGGAATGTCCAGCAACAAGAGCAGCAGCAGCAGCAGCGGGTGGGAGCGGGCGTGGCGCCCGGACCGCACGACATCCACGGTCTTAGACTCCGACACGGTTCCCGGTACGGACCCCGCGACCAACACGTACAGGTACGACATGAAGGACGTCACCGCGTACGTGCTGACGCTGTGCGCCGTCACCCTGGTGGGGTCGTCGGTTGCAGGCTTGGCCGTGGAGCGCGCTCTGGGCGTCCAGTTCGTCGTGGGCTGGTTCGCTCTCGACTTGTGCTGGAGCCCAGAGTCCAAGTTTGTGAGACTAGGAAGCGTTTTGGACTACGCGTCGTTTGCGCTGCCGACGGCGCTCAGCGTGGTGGCGTGGTGGCTGTGGGGAGACAACACCGCGTTTGTCGTGGTGCAGGGCGTGCTCGCCGGGACGGCGGCGTGCTACTGGATTTTCACGGAAAAGCCGCGCAGAGACGGTCTGTGGTACAGAGGCTGCGTGCGCGCTATGTTGCTGTACGGCTTGGTGACAGTGCTCGGAGCAATTGCGGCCGCCGTGGCGGACATCCCGCTCGCGCTGCACCCGTGGTATGTGGCGTTCGTGCTCAACGCGCTGGCCACGACAAGGCGAGACGTGAGGTGGTGGGACAGGGCGCTGCACGGCTGGACGTGGGGCGTGCTGCTAGAGGCGCTGGCCAGGGACAAACTCGTGTTCGACAAATTCTTCTACGATTAGCAAGTTCTAAAGTTCGCAGTGTTAGGGTTAAATCTTGACACCCATCGATAAAAGTTTCGTAGCCGCACGTTTTTAAAAACAGGAAGACAACCACCTGAGTATATCTGTTGCCCCCTCCTTCCCACGAATAAACCTCGATGGCTGCCTACCCTGCCTACGTGCCGTCGCGCAGCGCCGGAAGCGTGGATCTCATCGTTGAGTTCTGCAGAGACGCTTTGATGACCGCCGACATATCCACTACTCCCGGAGTTGGCAAGTCGTGCGCCGAGGTGCTGCGCGGGAAGGGCATCGACACCGTTGGCCAGCTCGTGGGCCACTTTCTCATGTGCGTGGACGGAGAGAGAACCAGCGTGGAAGTATGCCAGGCGTTTTTCGACAAGCTGAAAGATATGGTGAGAGGCACGAACGCGTCGAGGGCGAACGCGCACACCATCGTCTTTGCCGTGACCAACATGCTGGCGGAAAGGAACGTGTTTGAGTGTCACATCGACTCGGACGTTGAACTGGAAGCACAGGGAGACGATGACAGTAGCAATGAGTAAATTAAAAATAAAATTAAAAACGAAGGTTCATTCTGTTCATGAGTTTAAACGCGTGTATTTCCCGTGCAAATTGCCCCTCTCCTCTCTTTTCCTCGCCATTGTCCGCGGCTGCTTTTCTTGCAGCTCTTGCAGCTCTTTCTTTCTCTCTTTTTAGGCGAAGTTGCTTCCTTTTTGCTTGGTCATCGGCTTTTTCCTTTTGGTAGATTTTTCCGTAAGCCGCACCCTTTTGCGCCGCCGCTTTGACTTGATCCACAAGACGTTCGTACATGTACAGTAACAAGTGCATCATTTCTCCAACTGTCACGTCCTCGCTCAAAATCAGCACTTTGGTGAGAGCGTTTGCTTCTCGGATGTTCACAATGTCCATTATTTCACGCAGCGGTTTTTGTACGGCTTTTGCTATTTCAGAAATTTCCTCCCTTGCACCAAATTTCACTTTTTTGACTGCTGAATTGCCGTACATGATGGTTTTGTTCAGAAGATCGACATTTTTGCGCAACGCGTATGGTTGCAAGAGTCCCTTGTTTAACGCTTTCAAAGTGAATTCATTGCGACGCATACACTCTACAAACGGTTGAAATATGTCACGATCGTGAATAGTGTAGTACTCTTGCAGGGTTTTTTTTGCAATCTCGGGAAAATTGTCCACCAACTCTTTCACTCGCATAAATCTTTTCTGGGCTTTTATGACAGATTGATTGTTTCTTTTAAAAAACATTACCTTTGCATGTACATCTGTCCCTACGTCTGGGTGAAGTACGACTGTCTCGTAGAAAGACTTGAGCGATTTGACCATGGTCTGGCATTGTTCAATGAAAAACGTTTCAACGCTTGCCACGTAGACGTTCAGATATTTCGAATCTTGTGTCGCGGTCACAACCATTTCGCACACACGCCCGCTGTACGATTCATCTGTATTTAGATAATTTGTATACATACTGCCATACACGGGGCGCTGAAGCACACCAAAGTGGGCATCAAAGTTTATTTCCTCGTTGCCACTTGAATGCAAAATAATGGACAGATCGAATTCCTGATCAAAAAATTCATTGTCCCAACGACCAAACAACGTATCTTTGGCTTCTTTATCTGGCATAGGTTGCCACGCGCCTCCCGTAAATTTTGACGTCAATGTAAACTCTTCTGTGCTGGCTGCTTCTAACCACAATGACTTTTGCTCTTCTGGAGAAAATGTTCTGTGTAGATTTTTATATGCGCTCAGAATGCGTTCTGCAACTCTCTCGTACTCTGCTTCGTCGCCTGTCAAACAATCTGCCAGCGTCACGTCGTCCGGCATGACCACCAGAAATCCGTCCACGTCGTTTGTTCTCGTGTACTTTGACGTGCTTCTTGGCATAAAGTACCGGTACAAAGAGCCGCCATACGGGTAAAACCGAAGCGTGGCGCCGTCTACAAGTTGATTGAATGCTTGGCACAGATTATCCATCGCAGCGTACTGCAATTTGATAGAATCTGCGGACATTCGCGTGGCTGTATCTAACGCCTCCATGGTTTTTGAAAAGCTTGCGTGCGTGTTGCCGTTTCGCTCTTTTGTATATAGTGCCAAAAATTACTGGCCCGTGACGGCGTGCACAAAGTACAGCCACAGTGCGACAACGGCGAGCGCGCCGACGAACAGGCACTCTCTGCTCGTTTGGAAGCAACCTCTGTCCCTGAGCTCTTTCAGCAGGCGGTGGTTGCGCACCACGTCGTCCTTCAGATCCTCCAGATGCTGCAGCAAATGCTCGTGCCTCGTCTCGCCCTGCTCGGCCGCCTCGAGCAGCGACGCCTGAATCAGCTCCACGGTGTTTTCGATGCGGAACAGCCGCTGTGCCAGGTGCCGCTGCGTCAGCTCGCCGGTAGCCTCGCCGTTCAGCGGTCGCTCCGGATCGTCTAGCCCTAGCTCCTCCATCAACATTGTCTCATGCCGGTGGCGGTGTGCTCACCATCATTTTCCCACTCACTATATACAGATGTCGCTGCCATGCATTTACAAAATAATATATCATCGTTCGCCTTGGCAAGAGACGTAGACATGGACACTTTTTGGCAGACACTTTTTCCACAAATAAGCATCGTGGGTCGGCGACAGGTAGTCTATGCAAACATTGACAGATCGATGAACGGTACCAGAAGTGGAACAATCTCAAAAAAGGGGTTTGAAGTTGTTGGCGACAAATTGCTGCGCGGCAAGGCATTTCAGAAGTACGTTCAGAGAAGAATGTCCGCTGTACGCTTCCTACGACCTAAAGTGCCCTACTTGCAGTTTAAGCACGCAAGTTTGGAGTCAAAGCAAACCATGTGCCTGCCCCGTTTTGAGTTGTCGGACGCCTCCTCTTACTTTTTCCAATTACTCGTCCGCCATTTTGGTGACGATTTTAAAAACTTGCAGACGCCGAGACCCGGGATTCGTTATTTGGGTAAACCTGGTCGTCAGGGCGTGGCACTGCTCATTGAAGACGAGTCGTCGGGGTTGCACTACGTGTTCAAGCTAGCGCATTCCGTGGGCCACGCCGGGCTTGGAAAAGGTGTGCTGACGCGCGGGCAAAAGCGCAAAAACAGAAAAACTTACGGCCAGTATGTCGATGACGGCGGTTCGCTTGGATTCATCTCTCAGGCAAAGATGCAGATGATAAGCGCCATGCACAACTGCACCGTGCCCGTCTACGCGTGCGGCGTGGCCGACGACACGAACATTGCGGAGGAACGAAGAGTACCCGTCTCATTTATGGTTATGCCCCCTCTCAAGATGCTTGCGTTCGAGTATATTTTAGAAAAGCAGCAAATTTACTCGCCCGAACTTGTGTGCAGACACTTTGGCGCAAAATTTTACAATCTCATGTTAAGAATGGACGCTCACGTTGGAATTTTGCACAACGATCATAACCACCTCAACGTTATGGTGGACGAAGAGGACGACGTCATGCTTATTGACTTTGATCGGGCTGAATTTGTCAATCACCGATACCTCCAAAGATGGGGTTTGTACCCGAACATTGAGATATCACCCAATATGACAATGAGAAGAATGGCTCCGTTGGCTAAAGTTGACACCCTTGTTCTACAGCGCGCTTTCAACACTCTAAGATACAAAAATGAACATAAAGACGACGACGATATTGTGCGGCTAAACACACCGCAAACGCCTGCAGACGTGCCCCCTCTGCCGTACAAAGCACTTGCAGGCGAGTGGGCAACCATGTTGCCAGACTCGGTGAGACGCCCTGTGTTCGGAATGAAAAGCGACGCCTACGCCGACTTGCGATTTTGAATTTTTGAGCAGTATAAGTACACTGCCACACCAAGTTGCGTTGACAACCCTACAACCATGTCTTACTTACGACCGTATGGAACGCGAGCGCAGCAAGCCGCGGACCGTAATGCGAGAGGGGAATACGGGTGGAGGGAACTCAAGGCGCTAGAGCGAGCCAACGCAGAGGCTGTGGCGCGCGCGATGACAGAAACGTCTGATTTTGGGCAAGCGGAAGCCGAAAGGGAAAACAGGAGTCGAAAACGGTTGAGAATGGAAATCACGGAGTTTTTGGACTTGTACTCGAAGTCGTCCGAGGAGTTGGAGAGGCTGCGAGACCATCTGAGACTGGTGCTTGGGGACGACAGCGGACACATGCTAAAATTTTAAAAAGAAGAAAAAGCAACTCCTTTTCATTCCTCTGTTTACTCTATTTTACTCACCAGGATCCGAAATTACGCCTGGTACGCCTTCCAAAGCGATCTCTGTCGTCGTCGTCGTACTTCTTATCCTCGTAGTCGTCGTCGTTGTCGTCATCCCCGCACCCGATGCCTCCGTGCTGCAGCAAAAGCGCTAGTCCAAGCAGCAAAATTCCAAACCAAGCTGCTGTGCCGGCGCGGTCGCGTCTGCCTTCGTCTGCAAGCATATCGTCTGCAGGCGTCTCTGATATGTTGACAGGGCAAATGAGATGTGCTTGGTAAGCGAAAAGCGTTAGCCTTGACCCTAGGACGAGCACAATTGCCGCCGCCGCCGCAAGTCCGATTGTAAAGAAGTATTTCGTCGAGTTGCCCATGTAGCCGCGTCCCGCCGAGCAGCCTTGAAACGATCCTCCCGCGAGCAACAAAACATTCAGTACGAGCACTGCTATCGTCTCGTACGCAAGTTCTGTGCAAGTAGATCGAGACGGGTTGACTTCCACAAGCATCCAGGCGTGGGCGCAGACGGACAGCACATACAGGAATAGCGGAACCATGCCGCAAATGCTCCGAGCCTCCATTGTAGGTATCGGAAGACTACTCCGCCGGGCTTGTCTAGCTTTTATACTTTCTTATTTTTCTCGCTTCAATCCGTTTCCGCGCTGGACTGCCTTGCCGCAAAGAATCGAGAGTTTCCGATGCGTCTGTAGTGAGTCTCCATGTACTTTTCCGATCGCGTGTCGTCCGAGTCGTACTCTGGGGCCATGTCTGTGTCGGGGCCATCGATGATGCCACGAAGCCTGGCGTTCTCTGCGCGCAGCTTGTCTATGGTTTTCTGCATGCTTCTGACGTCGTTCCACACGCGCTCGGCTTTCCTTTGAATGTTCAGCAAAGATTTTTTCACAGAAGCTTCCACTCTAAACTCCGTGCGCGGGCGGCGCGTGCCATCTGCGGGACCGGCGGCCAACGCGGCGGCGCTCATAGAACACAAAAGGGAACAATTGATTGACACTCGTTTTTTATCCAAATATATATAGTCTTTTTATTTTTGGTGCTCTGTCGTTTTTATTCTTTATCTACCCACTGCGCGCCGTCCCACTGGCGCTGCTCCGCCTGGGGTGTGATACGGTCGGACTTTTTCAGGTTGTCGACACCCCAGAGAGGCTGCAAATTCGTATAGTGAAAGCATTTTCGCTGTTCTTGCGGGTCGTTGAGATCAAACGACGCGCAGGGTACGATGTGATCGATGTGAATGTTGCTGTCCCACGACATGCCCTCGGTGAACAGCGCCTCGATGTACTTGCGGCACTCGTCAGCGCAAATGCCCAGCAGCGCTTCCGTGGCCGCCGACTTGGAATTGCCTTGGAGCGCAGCGCGCACGCGGTTGCGCAGATTGCGCATCAACCTGTAAGTGGGGTCGGACCGGTAGCGCTCGCGCATGTATTTGCGCTTGTATGCCACGAACTCTTCGTGGGTTTTGCGGGGTTTGCGCTGGACGCCGAGCTTTTTGCGTCGCCGACACTCGCGTTGCTGGGCATTGCGTGTGGCACGATTGGCTTTTTGCCAGTCAGCATTTCTCTTTTTCATGCAGGCTTTGCAGTAGGATTGAACATAGGTTTTTACCCCGGTTTTAGTTTGGCGGTTGTATATGCCAAATGCACTCGTACATTTAAGTACGTTACATGTTTTGCATTCCTTTTTCTCCGCTTTGACCATGGCGTTGGGCCCTCATTAACCCGCATTTGGCCCCTATATACTCCGAAAACGCGATTTTTCACATCGCTCGCCCTCTAGCCCACGCGCGATTCGCCTCTTCTCGGCGCAGCCGTATCTCCATGCTGTCAATCAAATCCTTGGTTTTCTGTTGCGCCTCGGTAGCAGGCACCCAGCAGTCGAACTCGCCCTGCGCGCGGTGCATGTCTGCCGCAAACGCAGTGCCCTCCGCGCGAGTGAACAGCTCCACTTGACTGTCGGGAACGACGAGATCGACAAGGTTGCCGTGCTCGTCAAGCGTTTCCTCTTCGCCCTCCTCGTCAGTCTCCATCTCGGTGTCGTTGTCGCTGTCCGAGTCGATATCGCCGACTTCCACTTGGCGGCCGCGCAACGCGGGCACCGTGTCGAGCAAAGCTTCCTCCGAAAGCTTGTAGAAGCGATCGCTACTGCCCAAATCGCGGAACCCCAGCTGCTTGAACGCACGCTTTCGCCGTTCGTCCGCGTCGCCCTCAAACTGAGCGAGCGGCACGTGCGCGTTGACGCTCTGCCAGGGAATGCGCTCGATGTGGTCCTCGAACACGTGCAGAAGCTGGTCCGCGCAACGAGCCGTTTGCTGGGCGTGGCCAGGGTGGCAACGCGTCAAGTAGTACACCTCGAACCCATTCTCGAGCACCGACCAGACGACGGCCGGGCTGAAAGACACGTTTCCGGCGCTGTCCTGCACGAGAACCTCGAACAAGTCGCCCTGCTGCACAATACCCTTGAACGCGGATTCTACCGGCGGGGAAGGCGGCAAAAAGGCGGCCAGGGATGCCATGGCGGGCGACTCGCATCGTTAAGTCGCGCGCCGGTCGTTTATATAGGTAGACAGACCACAAATCTTGGTTTTTTTTGTATATAAATTTTTTTTACCTTTGCGCACTACATCATTGTTGTCAAGACGCTGGTGCGCATGCTTGACAATTCGACTCCTCGCTCTCCTTCGTCTTCCTCCTCGTCGTCGTCGCGCCTTGCAGATAACTGAACGCTTGCTTCGTCAACATCGTCGATTTTGTGAAACACGAGCGCCTTGCCGCGCCTCCGCGGAAAACCTTCAAGTAGTCTTTTCCCGTATGTGAACACCGCAGCCGCAAGGCACAGCAGAACAACGCAACCAAACAGAGCAATAGGCAAACCAAAAAAAATACTTGAGGTATCCCCGTCTACTCGCGCCACAGCCATGTGCACCGACGGCGACGGTGCGGGCCAGGCGGGAAGATGTGGGAACCCTGGCGAGGGTGTCAACGTTACGGGGCTGGGCGATGCCATGTTTATTTCGCTGTGCGCGGTCGCGTTTGCCGTCGCGTTAGCTGTTGCGTTGGGCGGCAAGGCAGAGCTACTGGGTGTTGGCATGGCGGTCGTCGTCAACTCGTGCACCACAGGCGCTGCTGTCGTCGTTGCAGCCGTCGTGTTCGTTTCATTCGTCTCGTTCGTCTCTTTCGCTGCGTTTGTAGTGTTCGTCGCATTGCCCGTCTCGGATGCGTTCGCTGCGGAGGACGGGCCGCTGTTAAAAGTGTGCATGCTAGATTTAGGGGGGTGTTTACAATAGTTGTTACAGGGTGGTTGCGGAAAGTTCTTTTTGACTATATTTTGGCTTCAAAATTTTCAGTGAAATGATGGCTGCAGGAAAATCACTCATTTTTTTTTATTTTGAAGGCAACCACCTCTATGCTTTCAATCATGACTGAATCCCGGCGCGCGTACTACGAGGAGCTGAGAATGTCTTTTTTCCTGCACCGCGACAACGCCGGCGTCTTGGACTTAGACTACGAACCCGATAAGAAAGCGTTGTATTGCGAAGCACAATTTTATCGTCATGACATGCCACTCGACACGGACGACGATATGTTGTCGAAGACGCCGTGGGGTCCCGTCGTAGAGGGGAAAGCGCACGCGTGGCGCGAGTGGATGAGATTCAAGAGGAAGGAAAGAATCACATTTGCGACCGACACGAAGTACATAGGTTACTACGATTTAAAGAAAAGCGTCTCTGATTTCAATCGGCATAGCGTAGATCATTTTGAGAGCATGACGACTTTCCGGCATCTTTTCATGATGGAGGCGACGACCGTTGTGTTGGGGCTGACAAGGAAGGGGGGAGATTCGGTGGCCACGAGGCACGCCGCGCTCTGGTTTGCAACGCTGTGTTTCAACAGTGTGCACTTTTGGCGCAATGTACCCCCCGTGTGGACTATTTTCAAAGCTTCGAGTAATTTACTCGCGCAAGCGGGTTGCTGCTTTGCGCTCAGAACGTTTTGCGCGGACACTCTGCGCGCAATCGTGACTGTGCAGCGCGCGTTCAAGCGTAGAAAAGCGGCGAGAACGATTCAATGGTGGTGGAACGATATGTTTTACAACCCCCACTACGGGGTGTTTGTCTCTAAAGTTGGCAAAGTACGATTTAAAAAATTAGTTCGAGGCGTAAGCGGTTAGTTTAAAATCTTATGTTAGAGAATTGTTGTAATAGTTGCAGGGCTAAAAACTCGCGTCGTCTCTTCTTGCCTCTCGCGGCCGCGCCGGAGAAAACATCGTCGTCGTCGTCGTCGTCGTCGCTGGACTCTGCCCTCGCTTTGAGTCTCAACTTTGTACTGCGCTTTGCTTTGCTGCTCTGACCGCCTGCGCGGGCGCTCCGCAGTCGTTCCATCGCCTCCTCCCTGCTCGACGACGCGGAAGGGTTCACTAGATCGTCGTCGCTGTCGTCGCTGTCGTCGCTGTCGTCGTCGGAAAAAGCGATTGAGCGCATGCTAAGGGTGGGTGCGGGAGGAGTGTATTGCACGCCTCTCTTTTTGGCTAGAAGCGCCGAGATGAGCATGGATGCCGTGCCGTCTCTCCCCCCCGTCAGATCGTCGAGCGTGTGAACCGCAAAAAACCCTATGTCAAACTCGCGGCATGCAGCCGGAAGCGCCTGGTTGGGCGCCGCCGTGCCGTATACCTCTACGAGCAGGCTTCGAAGGTAGTTCTTTTGGCGCGGGGACGGTGGGTATGGGTTGTACGACGCGCGCGTAGAGCTGGAGCTGGCCGCCGCGCTGCTCGTCTTCTGTCTTGCGCAGTGCATGCGGTATTCAATGCCTTTGGGTAAAAGGGGAGCATAAGGACTACGAGCCCTTCTTTTTTGCACGAGATCATACTTGTATCGCACCAGATCCTCCATGGAGCTCAGCGCATTGTACCTGTCAAGCATCTCCTGAGCCTTTGCTTGCGCGTCCCCCAGATGATACGTCATGCTGACGTCGTACGACGTATGCATCAAGTCGCTCTGAATAAATTGTAAAATCAATTTCATCTCTTCTGGAACTTTTACCCAGCCCCTGTAAGCTCCCGACAAGAAATGGTTCATAATGTCAAACTTGTTAACGACGGGTTTGTCTCTGCGCAGCCAGAATAAGTCGTACGCATCCATGCTGGACGGGTAGGAGCATACGTACGGGGACGGTGTCAACTTTTTTGTCAGAACAGCTGGATCCACGGTCCAAGGTACATACTCTTCGTCGTCGTTTGCAGGCTTTGGCACAGTAGGAGTAGACGCGTTCACAACAATAGTGTCAGGATCGGGCGCGGGTTCATCTGCGGGATTTAGTGGTTTGTGCAAATCAAAGTCTGTTTTTAAAGCAAAGAGCTCGTGTGGAAGCTCACCTGCCAAGCCCTTTTCATGCAGTTCCTGAACTTTCACTTCAAGATCGAGTATGTTTAGCTCCACAGCATGTACTTTATAATCTCTGTCTTCCACCCACTCACCCCACTCGCGCGGCAGTTCCTCCATTTTCGTGTAAATATCTTGCAGCGCCTGCTTTGCCTCTTGCACTTGCTTTGCCTCGGCGGCGGCGGTGGCAGCGGCAATTAAGGTTTTGAGTTCCTTCTCCATTTCGGCCAGGCGAGCCTGCGTGGCGCGCACTTCGGCGAGCTGGCGGTGCAAATTCGTCAGCTGGTCCATGGTGTGAATGTGATGTATCGAGCGTACCAACTTTAGGGACATATATACTTTTCCAAAAAAACGCAAGTTCAGCGAGCCGGCGTATTTTTGTTGCACAGCACGAGTACTTCGAGAAAGGCGAACGCGAGCAGAAAGGGCTCGGGGCGCGTGGATGTTCCCGCTGCCATAAAGCTGAAAGGGTCGTCGTAGGCGCTTTTGGCCGCGTCCAGCAGCACGCCGAGGGAAAAGTCTTCCAGCGGCAAATCGAGCTCCTCTGCCCACATCCACGCCGCCAGAGACACGGCCAGATACAACCCGGACAGCACGGTAGTGACCGTGTCGTAGAACTCCCGCTGCGTTTTCGTGCCCGACGGCGTGCGGTAGCTGATCCAGATGCCCGTGGCGTCGCGCAGAGGACGGGTAGCCGCAAGCAGAGCCAGGAAACCCGCGCTCGCGGGGGAGGCAAACACCCAGAACGCCACGCCGGCCGGCAACGCGAAAATCGAAAGTCTGCGCTCCACCCCGGCCACGCGCCTGGCTTTTGTGCTCTCCGCCTCGTCCAGCATGCGTTTCTCAGCCTCCGGGCTCTCCGCGTTTACCAGCTGCTTCTCCCACCGTCGCAGCTCGCTTGCGAGCAGAGATTCGAAGGAGAAGAGCGACAGCAGTTCGAACAGCCCGATGATGATCTGGTAAAGACTGTATGTGGCGATCCACCCGTTGTAAACCAGCCTGTTGGGACAGTCTTCCGCCGCCTGCGACGGCTGCGCGCACCTCCACACGGCCACAAACGACGTGAGACAGATGATGACGTCGGCGGCGAGCGCGACGAGCAGAGCGCTCCACGCGACGGGCGTGCCGCGCCGGAGAAACGAGGTGGCGATAGTGATGGGCGCGCTGACGTGGTGGAAAGACAGCCATACGAAGGACGGCACGACCACGAACTGCGCCTGCCAGCTGAGCCACACGGCCAGCAGCAGCGACACGAGCCCCAACCACCGCACTTGGCCGGCCGAGGTTGCGATTTTACCAAAGTGCGCGGAAGGCATGGCCCGTGGACGACTCGCGCTCAAGCGGTGGTTCTGCTTTATATAGGTTGAGAAAGGACAACTTGTACAGAGTCTGCGCAGCCGAGCTCGAATGACCAAGGATCCGCCTCGCCTGCGCACGTTTGCTCTCCTGAGCCTGTGGGCCCCGTGGACGCGGTCGGTTTTGTCCGACGGCAGCCGCACGAGCTGGGGGGTGACGCTGGCGCTGTGGGGCGCCTGCTTCTTCTTCTACGTGGGCAGATCTCAAGTCAAATGGCTCGGCAGAAGCCACTCCGAATGGTGGGGCGTAGCGTGCCGCGCCGACGTGGCCGCCTTTGTTGCCATGATCAGCCCCCAGCGGTGGCTGCTGCCCGTGTGCGCGTTCGCCCTGGCGTTCAGAGCGCTGGTCCGGTTTCCGGGGCTCGCAGACGGCGGCGCGCTGTGGCGCGCCGCGCCGCTGCTTCTGCTGCTGCACCCGCGCCGGTGGTACGCTCTTGACGTGGTCGGCGTGGCGATTTTGGTGGGGGCAAGGCACAGAGAGCCGGGAGATATTTTGGAATTAAGAGATTTCCACAGAGAGCACGAGTTGTTTGTGGCGCGCGACGTGCTGGGGTGCTGCGTGCTCGCCTCGGCCGGCGCGCCGCTCCCCACGCGGATCGCGCTGGCCGCAGGCGCCGCGGCGCTGTGCCTCGCCGCGCACGCCAAGTTCCCGCGGACGAGGATAGGCTACTGGGACGCCGCCAACAAGCGCGCCAAACCCCACATGCCCGTCCCCTTCCGAGGCGTCAACGCAGACTAAGAAGTATATATAAGAAGTAAACCTACAGACCGGTAACAGAGAAAAAAGATGTCGTACCTTGATCGCCGCAAATACGAAGACTTCGACGAGTACGAGTTGAAGCCGCCGATTCGATTTCGGTACCAACACACCTTCGAAGTCTACGCGGGCAAATTTGAGGCGATATTTGACTTTTTACATCGCATTTACGATGATATTTGCAATAAGTTAGACGACAAAGCGTTTATGAGAGACCACAGTTTGTCTGGAGAAAAAATATACTACAACATTCAGCACATTTCGTTTCACAGGAATATTCGAACCAAGGACGAGTTTGTCACCCCAGAAGAGTGGGAGGAGAGGGTGAGAGCGCTCGAAACAAAGAAATCGGAGAGATCGCACAATATCACGTTGAAAGATGTCATGGTCTGGTTGAACGAAATAGAAATTCGGCACGTGTTTGTCCGCACGCAGACTCGCACGCGCACCCCCGCACAAGCCGACGCGCGGGACGGCGGACCAGGCGGACCAGCCCGCGCACCAGCCCGCGCACCGCGCGTGAACTACCGACTATTTACCCCCTGAATCGTGACGCAGTAAGACAGCCATGTTGGAGGAGCTGCCGTGGATCTGCCTGTTTGTGTGCGCCCTGGCGCTGGCGCAGCTGCAGTTCAAGTACTGCCTGCCGTGCCTGGTGGCGTCCCTGAAAGTGGCGGAGGCGGGCACCGTGGTCATTGTAATGCGCCTGTGGGTTAACAGAGAGGAGTGGATGAGCGAGTTCGGCGGGGAGTGGACCGTGGAGGCTGTGCAGCAGTACGTTCAAGACGCCGCCGCCGCCCTTACCAACAGAACAGAATTGTAAAAAAAAATAATATATTTTATGCCTTTTTCAAGGTTTTACGTTTCTTTACGCTTTTCTTCTCGCCGTCTTTCTTCTTGCGCGTGGCCCTCGATCGCCGCTTCTTCACCTTCTTCTCTTCTTGGCGCGTTCCAGCTTCTGCTCCGGCTTCTGCCGGCGCGTCTATTGTTTCAAAAGCCACGCCGTTCGTCTGTCGCACGAGCTTCGGAGGAGGCGGGATGTCGTCGCCTTCCAGCATCATCAACCCCGGGCGGGGCGGGGCAGTCTTGGCCACCGCCAGTGCGGCGGCAGAGTCAATAACGTCGTCGTCCAGCATCATGAGCTTGGGGCGGGGCGGCGTGGTCGGCGCCGTCGGTTCCAACGGTTCCAACAGTTCCATTGGCGCGACCGGCTTCACTTTGGTTTTCGCCGTTTTCTTGCGCGCGCGCGGGCGGCGCGACGTCTTTTTTGTGGTCCTCTTTGCCGGTTTCTTCGCCCCGCCTTTCGAGAACACGCCCCCCGTCAGCACCACGTCGGCCGGCGTTGCTGCGGACACGGCTGCGGACACGGCTCCGGACACGGTGGTGCTCATGG
>Ga0213863_10001022_pt1 | contig 20876 bp, 16 predicted proteins | sample PICome_8_FD_160128 | JGI IMG/M metagenome (GOLD analysis project Ga0213863, IMG submission 160128) | Coastal seawater microbial communities near Pivers Island, North Carolina, United States - PICO497 | ecosystem: Environmental > Aquatic > Marine > Coastal | place: USA: North Carolina... | reverse complement strand
AGCTTGCAGATATGTGTTGATGTCGAAGATTATAGTCAGTTCTAGAAACCAGTCCAGCCAGCTATTCTTTTTTAATTTAACTTTCCACTTCGAGCGAGTGTTCGTAGTTCATATTTTTGTATTTTTCCAGTTGCTGTTTTTGGAAGTTCGCCAAAGACTACCTTCTTAGGACGTTTAAAGCCCGCTAGGTGAGCTCTGCAAAAGGTTTCAATTTCTGACTCTGAAACAGTCATTCCATCAATAAGTTCAAGAAATGCGCAGGGGACCTCTCCCCACTTTTCATCAGGCAAAGCGACTACCGCAGCCAGTGATACAGCTTCATGCTTATGAAGAACTCCCTCGATCTCTACAGAAGAAATATTTTCCCCACCCGAGATAATAATGTCCTTCAATCGATCTTTGATTTCAGCGTAACCCTGGGGATGCATGACCGCTAAATCACCTGTATGGAACCAACCATCTTTAAGCGACTCGATGGTGTTCTCGTTATCCTTTAAATAGCCTTTCATCACTGTATTGCCGCGAATTAAAATTTCTCCGATACTTTCTCCATCAGCCGGAACATCGTCTCGCGATTCCATATCCACGATTCGCATTCCTCCTGTCATTACCATCGCAGCACCCTGGCGAGCCTTTAATTTCGCTCGATGCTCCGCATCAGCATCGTCCCAATCTGTGTTCCAAGTAGACATAACTGTGTGCCCATAGGTTTCGGTTAACCCGTATACTTGGGTAACATTGAAACCCAATTTTTCAATACCCTGTAATACAGATGCTGGGGGTGGTGCGCCCGCAGTCATGAGTTCAACAGTGTGATTGCAGGAAAAATCTTTTGCTCGTGGGGAGTTGAGAAGCATGCTAAGCACGATTGGAGCACCACCAAAGTGAGTAATTTTGTGCTCCGATATAGCTGTAAATATTTCTTCAGGAACAATAGATCGTGTGCAAAACATCGTCCCGGCTAAAGCTGTCATAGTCCAGGCATGACCCCAGCCATTGCAATGAAACATGGGTACTGTGTACAAATAGTTGGGATGACGAGGTAGATCCCAGTCGGCAATTGTGCCCATAGACATTAAATAGGATCCGCGGTGATGATAAACCACCCCTTTAGGTCGACCTGATGTTCCTGATGTATAACTTAAGCCAATTGCATCCCATTCATCAGATGGCATATGCCATTGATCCTCCTCACTCCCAGAACTTAAAAATGACTCATAGTCAGTTCTTCCTATGGAAGCAGGTGCAGTACTATTTTGATAATCCAATATATCAATAACTAATAAATCATTATTCTTTAATATATTTAGCGCATCCTTGGCCTGCGGCGCAAGCTCATAATCCACGATGAATACCTTAGCTTCACCATGCTCGAGTATGTAGGCAATAGTTTCATCATCTAGACGAGTGTTAATAGTGTTTAGTACAGCCCCAGACATGGGCACTCCAAAATGTGCCTCTATCATTTCTGGAGTATTCGCAGCTAATACTGCCACGGTATCGCCCTTGGACACACCGGCTCCATTAAGTGCAGATGCAAGTCTTTGGCAACGATGAAAGAATGACTGCCAGGTGTAGCTGCGGTTGCCATAGACTATAGCCCGGCGATCCGGATACATTAACGCAGTTCTGGGTAAAAACGACAATGGTGTTAACGGAACATGATTGGCTTCTGATGCGACGAAGTCATCAAAATTTTGGTAGCTCATAGTTTACCCCTAAAACTTTCAGACACATGATCAGTTAGAAACGTTCTTTTTAAAGTCTGTGATCTGGCGTCAATGTATCAAATTACTTTCGGTGTAGCGATCTTAAAAATTATGTTTGGCGAGATATTTTTTTATTCCAAAAAAAAGGGCGCCGAGCGCCCTTTTAACCGTCCATTTGGAAATTAGAATTTGTGCTCCATCCCTAAGCCCACAGAGCTAAATTCAGAATCATCAGAATCAATAGCGGAGTCAGTATTGTCAGTATAAAAGGCAAATACCTTGGTATTCTTGCCAAGTTTATAATCCGCTCCTATAGACATTGTCTTCTCTTCATCACCATCAACATCATCTTCAATGGCTCCATATTGTGCTTTTAGAGTAACATTGCCATCGATTTTATAGGCAGCACTGAAAAAATATCCAGACTCATCTTTTGTACCCAAATTATCCTCATTCTGCTGATACATAAAACCAAGCTTCAGGGCGTCCATTTGATACTGGGCTACCATCCGTAAGAGGTCTTGGTTATCAATATCTTGATCGCCGGCAATCGCAAGATATAAATTATCTAGCGAATAGTTAATTGAATAGGACATGCCGTCATTGAGTCCAGTATCGTCCTTACCATCTTGGTCAAAATCCTCACCTTCGGCCGGAATGATAGCCAGGGTCGCTGTTAGGCCATTTACAGTGGGAGAGGTATAGGCAACGATATTAGAAAGTCGATTCTCACCTTCAAATGTATTCTTAATATCACCTTCCAAGTCATTAAAGAGATCAATTTTTTTCTGAGCAAGCTTTGTGGGGGTGTCATGCTTTCCTGCCCAGACCATGCCAAAATCACCTTTCAAGCCGGCAAACGTATTACGTTGCTTAAAGGTTTGACCTTTACAACTGCCACTATCAATACAAATTTCGTATTCGGCTTGATAAACGACCTCAAGGCCATCAGAAATTTTAGTCTTACCTTTCACACCCAGGCGGGAGGCATTACTGTTCAGATTCCACTCATCAGTCCCGTTGTCTTCCTGATTCACAATAGACAGGTTTGCTTTGCCATAAACTTTCCCATCAATTGGGCCCGCGGCGAAACTAAACGAAGTAAAGACGATACCAATTACTAAAAATAAATTTTTCATACTCAATTCCTAACCTGAAATTTCTTATGGGCTGCTGCCCTCATAGAGGCCATAGACTTAACTTGGCGACTTGATAATAAAGATAGTCCAAAAGTATGACAAAAATATGACAATCATCCCATCAGAAACATTTTTTATTTCTTAGTAACTGTCACATTTCTGTCATACAAATAGCTTAATTTAGGGGGGTACGGATTTGGTTAGATCTCTCAAATAAATAATGATGGTTGGAGTTTAGTATGCATAACAAGATAAGTTTTTTTTCTGCAGGTGCTATTTTATCTTTGATATTGGTCGCCCCGATTTCAGTTGCTCGAGAAAGTATTGAAGTTGTTGGCTCGTCGACGGTTTATCCCTTCTCAACCGTAGTGGCTGAGCGTTACGGAAGATCTACTGGAAACCCCACACCCAAGATCGAATCAACCGGTTCTGGCGGAGGGATGAAATTATTTTGTTCTGGCGTTGGTACAAATTATCCTGATATTACTAACTCCTCTCGACGAATCAAGATGTCTGAATTCAAAAAATGTCAGTCAAATGGCGTGAAAGACATTATCGAAGTTCAAGTTGGGTATGACGGAATTGTTGTAGCTAATTCGGTTGATGCCAAGCCAATGAACTTAACGAGAAAAGATATCTTTCTAGCTCTTGCGGAAAAAGTTCCTGGCGCTAATGATGGAGAGTTGATTGATAATCCTTATTCTACATGGAAGCAGATAAACTCCTCCTTGCCCGATACGCAGATTGAAGTGCTTGGACCTCCTCCAACCTCTGGCACCAGAGATGCTTTCGCAGAACTTGCCTTAGAGGGTGGGTGTAAAAAGATAGACTGGATCGCCGCAATTAAAAAGACTGATAAAAACAAATATAAAGCAATCTGCCACACTGTCCGTGAAGATGGACGTTATATTGAGGCAGGTGAAAATGATAATTTGATTGTTCAAAAGCTAGAGGCCAACCCAACTGCGTTAGGTGTGTTTGGATTTAGTTTTTTAGATCAGAATGCTGATAAAGTTCAAGGTGCCCAAATAGAAGCGATAGAACCAACCTTTGAATCTATTGCCGACAAATCATACCCTATTTCTCGGCCATTATATTTCTATGTAAAGAAGGCGCATGTTGGCGTGGTCCCAGGAATGATGGGTTACCTCAAGGAATTTACGAATGAGAGAGCGTGGGGTGAGGACGGCTATTTAGCAGAAAAAGGAATGATTCCTCTACCTACAAAAATGCGCATGGACATGGCTATTAATACGAGATCTCTTGTACCAATGACAGGCAGAGAAGCGTTGAAATAATCCTTATAGTTTGACACAGTTAGACCTGCCCAGCCCGAAGGCTGGGCTTTTCTGTTTTTGAGGGAATTTAAGAACGATATGCAGGCCACACATCTTTTATTTTTACTAATAGTTTTGGGTTTATTTAGCTTTTACGTGAGCCGAGGCCGCTCACTAGCGTTGGCAAATCCCTTAGGAGGAATCAGAAACTTACATTCTCTGCCATCATATTATGGTTTGCATGCGGCTCTGTGGTGCACATTACCAGCTACTTTTTTGCTTGGAATCTGGCTGATTTTTGATGAGATAGTTATCAATGCTATGGTTATGACTGACTTATCACCCGAATTGATCCCATCTGATAATGCCAACTATAATCTTATCCTTAATAAAGTATCCAATATAGCTAACGGAATCCTTCCCAGAGAGAGTCAACCCATCGGGTTGCTTGATGCAGCAGATAATATGCTATCTCTGAATGTGGTATCTCAGTGGTCGATAACCTTATTGATAATCACTTTAGCTATGTCTGGACTGGCTTGGAGTAGTCATAAACTAAAGCCCGACTTCCGTGCACGGCCTGCTGTAGAAAGGGTTATGCAAAATTTGTTGCTAGCATGTGCTTGCGTTGCGATCTTTACAACACTAGGAATTGTATTTTCAGTTCTATTTGAATCAATACAGTTTTTTCGCTCAGTGCCTATTTATGACTTTGTATTTGGCCTTGAATGGAGCCCTCAAACGGCAATCAGAGAAGATCAAGTCGGATCGTCAGGAAGTTTCGGTGCTATTCCTTTATTTGTTGGTACCCTTCTGGTTTCCGCCGTTGCTATGTTTATTGCAGTTCCAATTGGTTTGATGTCAGCGATTTACCTAGCTGAATATGCAGATAGTAAGGTACGTACCTATGCAAAACCAGCATTGGAAGTCCTAGCGGGCATTCCTACTGTCGTATATGGGTTTTTTGCCGCATTGACTGTAGCACCGTTCTTACGTGATTTAGGGGCGAGCGTCGGTTTAACTATTTCATCAGAGAGCGCTCTAGCCGCGGGCGGTGTGATGGGGATCATGATCATCCCATTTATATCATCTCTTGCAGATGATGTTATAACTGCCGTGCCACAATCTATGCGCGATGGTTCATTGGCGATGGGAGCAACGCAGTCAGAAACCATAAGGAAGGTAGTCATCCCCGCTGCCCTCCCAGGCATTGTTGGTGGAATTATGCTAGCCATTTCACGAGCTATTGGTGAAACGATGATCGTGGTGATGGCAGCGGGTATGGCGGCAAAATTAACTGCAAACCCATTAGAATCTGTAACGACGGTTACAGTACAAATAGTCACCCTACTTACGGGTGACCAAGAATTCGATAGCCCAAAAACGCTAGCTGCTTTTGCGCTAGGACTTATGTTGTTTACAGTCACGTTGCTATTAAATATTTTTGCGTTACATATTGTGAAAAAATATCGAGAACAATATGAGTGATAGTAAGACGTTAATTAAAATTCAACATTCTTTGACTCGGCGAAACCGTGCTGAGGCTCGCTTTCGTTGGTATGGACGAATTGCTATTTTGATCGGACTGATGGCGGTAGCTTTACTTTTTATTGATATTGTTAGCAAAGGGCATGGGGCCTTCAGAGCAACCTACATTAATCTAGATATTCGTTATGATGCGGATCTAATAGGAATTGATAATTTATCTGACACTGAGCAACTTTCTGCAGGAAATTGGCAGGCCCTGCCAAAATCGGCATTGCGAGAGAGATTCCCTGATGTCTCTGGCCGTCGAGATAAGCGACGGTTGAATAATCTATTAAGTAATGGAGCAGGATTTGATTTAAAAGATCGCTTGTTGGCCAGTCCAACATTACTAGGTAAAACAGAGTCAGTTTGGGTTTTGGCAGATGATGATATCGACACCTATTACAAGTCGTGGCTAGATGGCAACGCATATGAGGCTAGACTTACAGATCAGCAAATTCAATGGATTGGAGAGCTCCATGAAAAAGGTTTAATAGAGCTCAAGTTCAACAGTAATCTTTTTAATCGCGGTGATTCTCGAGAGCCAGAACAAGCCGGTATTCGCGGAGCTGTCATGGGATCATTTCTAACCTTAGTAATGACACTAATGCTTTCATTTCCTATCGGTGTTTGCGCTGCAATTTACCTAGAAGAATTCGCGCCAAAAAATCGATGGACAGACTTTATAGAGGTGAACATTAATAACTTAGCAGCAGTACCCTCAATCATTTTTGGCTTACTGGGCCTCGCTATATTCATTAATTTTTTCCATGTGCCTAGATCAGTACCCATTGTAGGTGGGCTAGTTTTGACATTGATGACATTACCCACAATTATCATCACAAGTCGAGCGGCTATTAAGTCGGTTCCTCCTTCTATACGGGAAGCTGCACTAGGGATGGGGGCATCTAGATATCAGATGGTTTTACACCATGTGTTGCCGCTTGCACTACCGGGCATGTTAACCGGCGCGATTATTGGGATGGCGCAAGCACTGGGAGAGACGGCACCTCTTTTGATGATAGGTATGGTAGCCTTTATTGTCGACATCCCAAACGGATTTTCTGATCCAGCTACAGTTTTACCAGTGCAGATTTTCCTCTGGGCAGATAGTCCAGAACGAGCTTTCGTTGAGAAGACTTCAGCCGCCATTATGGTTTTATTAAGCTTCTTAATTGCCATGAACACAACAGCTGTATGGTTAAGAAGACGTTTAGAAAGGCGTTGGTAAGTAAAAAAATAACAATCAAGTTGGCAAGTTAGCTGATATTGAACTCATAGACTGGTGGAAACGTTAAGGATAGGTCAAAGTGAAACTAAAATCAGAACAGGCATTAGAATTAGATGAAAGTCATGTCACGGTTGGTCAGAGCTTCTGCGATAACCCTAAAATGACTATGCGTAATGTTGATGTGTTTTATTCTGACAAGCAGGCGATATATGACGTAAACATTGATATTGCCAAGAATGAAGTTATCGCCATGATTGGACCCTCTGGGTGCGGTAAATCAACTTTTTTAAGAACGCTCAACCGTATGAATGATACGGTGGAGGGCTGCCGGGTAGACGGTCAAATTCGTATGGATGGTCAAGATTTATATTCGCCGAAGCTTGATGTTGTTGAGCTTAGAGCCCGAGTAGGAATGGTTTTTCAAAAGCCGAATCCGTTTCCAAAATCTATCCGAGACAATGTCACTTATGGCCCTAAAATTCATGGGTTAGCGGATACTCGAGTTGATTTAGATGAAATACTAGAAAAAAGTTTACGCAAAGCAGGGCTATGGGAAGAAGTGAAAGACAGATTAGATCAGCCAGGAACCGGGTTATCAGGCGGGCAGCAACAGCGACTTTGTATAGCTCGAGCGATTGCAGTGAGTCCTGAAGTTATTTTAATGGATGAGCCTTGCTCTGCCCTGGATCCAATAGCTACTGCTAAAATTGAAGAACTTATTGAGGAGTTGAGTCACAATTTCACTATTGCAATAGTAACTCATAGCATGCAGCAGGCAGCTCGGGTTTCTCATCGCACAGCTTACTTTCATTTGGGAAAGTTAATCGAAGTTAATCCTACTGAGCAGGTATTCACTATGCCAAAGCATCCGCTAACAGAGGCATATATCACCGGACGATTTGGTTAAGGTTTGATAGCTTAAATAGATACATAACAGGAAATTAGTCATGGCAAAAATGTCGTTTGAAAATCACATCATGAAACAATTCGATGATGAGCTCGAGGAAATACGCACGCGCCTCATGGAGATGGGAGGAAAGGTAGAGCAGCAACTTCAGAATGCAATTCTCGCCATCAGTAATGCCGACAGTCAGCTTGCAGAGCAGGTGATTTCGGAGGATCAAAGTGTTGATGCTATGGAGATAGATATTGACGAAGCATGCATATTGATTATTGCAAGACGTCAGCCAGCTGCTAGTGATTTGCGTTTAGTGATGATGGTAACGAAAGCAGTGAATGACCTTGAGCGTATAGGTGATGAGGCTAGAAAAATTGCAAATCATGCCATAATCTTGAGTGAGGAAAGCGAGACCTCAGCCGGATATCCTGAAGTTCGGCACATTGCAACTTCTGTCACCAAGGTACTTGCCCATGCTTTGGACGCATTTGCTCGATTTGACGCAGAGGCGGCTATTCGCACCATCGAAGAGGACAAGCAAGTTGATCTTGACTACAAAACAGCACTTCGTGAAGTAGCTACCTATATGATGGAAGACCCTCGAAGTATCGGTCGGGCTATCAATATTCTTTGGGTCGTGCGTTCCCTTGAGCGAATTGGAGACCATGCAAAAAATCTGTGTGAACAAATTGTGTTTGTGGTCAAAGGTAAAGATATAAGACACAAGACATAAGTAGACCTTTAGTCAAAAAACTAAATTTTTTTTCTTCTAAATTGAAGTGGCTTAGCTTTGACGATAAATTGTTACGCTTTGGAGCTTGGTCGACTGCTAACCTGCTCATACCAACGAGCAAGGTGATGATGATCTTCTGGAATTCTCTTTTTGACCCACTTGGCAAAATCTACAAAAACTAGAGCACTTATATCAGCTACTGAGAAATAGTCATCGACCATATATTGGCTCGATTCAAAGTGCTTATTTAGATCGGCAAAGCAGTTATCGATTCGCTCTAAACCTCTTGCCGCTAGCTCAGGGATCTGACTATAGTTATGTGGCCCAGGCATGGCCCTGTTCTTCATAGCTGGAGAGCCATTCCGCAATGCCTCAGCGCCTGCCATAAAGCCATTGGTATTCACTTGGTTATTAAAGGAGGTGACCAAAGCTCTTTCAACGGGAGTTCTTCCATAGAGAGGATTATCAGGGTAAACCTCCTCTAAATATCGACAAATAGCCTCCACTTGGCTAAGGCCTATACCATCATCCAACGTTAGATAGGGTACTTCCATTAACGGATTAATAGCCTTAAATGCTTCGGAGAATTGCTCACCCTTTGATAAGTCAACTTGTATCGTTTCGATTTCGATAGCTTTTTCAGTAATAAAAATACGGACTCTTCGAGGGCTTGGGGCTGTGGAGCAGTCATAGAATTTCATAAATTCTCCTTAAGTTTTATTGAGAGGCTTGGGCGGGTATTTTAAGTAGCTCAAGTCTTTGAGAGATCGCGTCATGAATCGAGTCTGGATCCAAACCAATATCTGCAAGTTGTTCGGCATGAGAGCCATGGTCCACGTGCCTATCTGGAAGACCCAGCTGCATGACAGGCATAACAATGCCTTCGTTTGAAAGAAATTCTGTCACAGCAGAACCTGCACCACCAGATATTGTATTTTCCTCGAGTGTGACGAGTAGATTGTGACTGGAGGCTAGCGATCGAATTAAGTCTTCATCGATAGGCTTTACAAAACGCATATCTGCAACGGTAGCATTCACTTGGTCTGCGACAACAACAGCACTCTTTAACAGCGTACCAAAATTTAGAATAGCGACGCCAATACCATCACGAACGACTCTACCTTTCCCCACTGGGACGGCAGTCATAGTTTTTTCAATAGCGGCTCCAGGACCAGTACCTCGGGGATACCTTATCGCAGCTGGTCCAATGTGCGTGTAACCGGTATAAAGTAGCTGTCGAGTTTCATTCTCATCTGATGGTGTCATAACAACCATATTGGGAACACAGCGAAGGTAACTGATGTCGTATGCTCCAGCATGTGTGGCGCCATCCTCTCCTACTAGGCCTGCGCGATCTAGTGCAAAGAGAACGTCTAAATTTTGAATAGCAACGTCATGAATGAGTTGATCATAAGCTCTTTGCAAGAAGGTGGAGTAGATAGCAACGACGGGTTTTAGGCCTTCGCACGCCATACCGGCAGCAAGTGTTACCGAGTGCTGCTCAGCAATGGCAACATCCTCATAGCGGTCAGGAAAGCGCTCAGCAAAATCATTCATACCAGAGCCTTCACACATGGCTGGGGTAATGCCTATTAGTTTATGATCTTGCTCTGCCATGTCGCACAGCCAATCACCAAAGACCTTCTGATATTTTGGCTTTGCAATTTTTGGCTGCGGCACAACCTCCTCAATAATGGGCTGTTTAGGCTCGATTTTATTGAGGGCATGATAGCCAACCGGATCATCTTCAGCGAGGGAGAAGCCCTTACCCTTGTGCGTAATAACGTGAAGCATCACGGGTCCTTTAATGGCTTTCAGATTGGTCAATGTCTGCACTAAGAGCGGCAGGTCATGACCGTCAATGGGACCGATATAGTAAAAGCCTAATTCCTCAAAAATAGTGGCCGGAGATACCATGCTCTTCATGTATTCTTCTGTTCGGCGAACAAAATCCTTTGCGTGAGGGAGAGATCTAAGCGCTTTTTTTCCTCTCTCCCTAAGTTGGTTATAGAACTTGCTAGCCCATAATTTGGAAAAGTACGTCGATAATCCGCCAACATTTTTGGATATAGACATTTGATTGTCATTAAGAATAACGAGTAAATCATCATCCACATGAGAGGCATGGTTAATAGCCTCAAATGCCATTCCCGCGGTCATTGCGCCATCGCCGATAATTGCGACAGTTTTTCGATCTTCATCAAGCTGACTTGAGGCCATCGCCATGCCAAGTGCCGCGCTAATGGAGGTGCTGGAATGGCCAACGCCAAAGGTATCAAACTCGCTCTCTGAGCGCTTGGGGAACCCAGATAGTCCGCCTCGTTGGCGCATACTCAACATCTGCTCGCGCCGACCTGTCAAGATCTTGTGAGGATAAGTTTGATGGCCCACATCCCAAACTAGGCGGTCATGAGGAGTGTTATAGACATAATGCAGGGCAATTGTAAGCTCATTAACGCCCAGACCAGCACCAAAATGTCCGCCGGTTTTACCCACACAGAACAGCATAAACAGCCTCAACTCATCTGCTAACTGAACCAGTTCATCACTACTTAACCCACGCAAATCTGTTGGAGAACCAATGGTGTCTAGTATCGGAGTCTCTGGTCGTGTGAGAGGAATGTCAGTATAGGTTTTTTGCATGTTGATCGTGCTGTGCCAAATCATCCAGGGTCGTGAATATTACACCAATTCTGTCGTTTAATATGCCCGATTAATAATAAAACTAGCAATATAACGAAGAGCCTCTGCTTGTTCACCAAAGATCTCCAGACTTTGGATGCTTTGCTGATATAAATCACTGGCTTGGTTACGGGCATTTTCAGGACCTAGCAGTGAGGTGAAGGTAGGTTTATTGTTTGCTAAATCTGATCCCTGCTTCTTACCTAACTGCGCCGTGGACGTCTCCACATCGAGTATATCGTCTTGAATTTGGAAGGCTAAGCCAATAGCTTGAGCAAATTGTTTGAGGGCTGTGTATTGGTCCTCAGTTGCTATTTCTGTAGACACGGCTCCCATTAACACGCTGGCTTCAATTAGAGCTCCAGTTTTATGTGCGTGCATGAATTTCAATTGGTCTAGGGATAAGGATTGGCCAGTTGCGACCAGGTCTATTGCCTGCCCAATCGCCATTCCAGAGGTTCCGCTTTGTGAAGACAATATGGTTAAGAGCCTGACAACAGTTTCTGAGGAGAGTCCCTCCAATTTAGCAAGAGTCTCGAAGGCAAGTGCCTGAAGAGCATCACCCGCTAGGATAGCCGTCGCCTCACCAAACTTAATATGGCACGTGGGGCTTCCACGACGTAAATCATCATTATCCATTGCGGGTAAGTCGTCGTGGATTAAGGAGTACGCATGAATCATTTCTATCGAGGCTGCGACTGTGGAGGTTGATTCACTCACTTTTCCAACAGCATCGGCTGCCGCAAAACATAGCAACGGCCGAATTCGTTTACCGCCATTAAACACCGAGTAGCGCATAGCCTCTAAGAGAGTTGAGCCGGGTCCATCAGCAATGGGTAAGCAACTATCTAGACGCTGATTAACGCGATCACTATAGCTATTTATCAAGCTCTTCATTAAAAATATTCTTTAAAATCAGTCTTCAGGATTGTAGTGATTACTCACTAACTCATCACCCTGTCGGGTGAGTATTTCAACTTTTTGCTCAGCCTCCTTCAGGGCCTGTTGGCACTCTCTAGCAACTTTTATTCCTTGCTCGAAGGATTTCATTGAATCTTCTAAACTTAGATCTCCACTCTCCAACGAGGCAACCAAATCCTCAAGATTTTTGAGTTGTTGTTCAAAATCTATTGCTTTTGTTGTATTAGTCACGCGCTTTTACCTATGTTTATGAGACCAGACTTCTGAGTTAGTTTACATCACAAAGCGAATCTTGTAAGTCAGTTATAAAGATTATCAGAAGTCTAACCATTGATTGACCTGACACTAAAAACCTTGAGCGAAGGTCACTAGGATCAGTAACGGGCAGACAAATTTGACGTACGCAGGCCATAATTTCCAAAATAAACCAGACTCAATGCTTGGATTACCACTCTTAAGTTCATTGAGAATAGTATGTCTGTAAAAAATCCAACCAGCAAAGATACAAATCATCATACTAAGTAATGGTTGTGCTCGCTGCGTCGTTAGCGTAATCACGAACCCGAAAAGAGTATCTAAATTTAGAGAAATTGTAGTACTAATTCCAAAAATGATGAGCCCAATAATCCACGTAGCTCTCTGCCGATCAATTTTGTGAGATTCAACCACATAGGAAACTGGCACCTCTAGCATAGAGATTGAGGAGGTCACAGCTGCGATGGACATGAGAATAAAGAAAGCAAATCCTACAAATACACCGGTCACCCCCATACCATCAAATAATGCGGGTAGCACCTGAAAAATCAGTGCATCCTCATTGAGCAAGCTGCTACTATCAGAATAAATAGTTACCCCTAGGTTGTGAGCAACGAAGATAGCGGGCAGAACCAGTAGACCTGCCAAGAAGGCAATAGATGTATCGGTCAGTGTAACGAGCGCGCCAACTGTGGGTAGATTTTCATCCTCTCGAATATATGAGCCATAAATCAGCATCGTGCCAACACCTAGAGACATTGAGAAAAAAGCCTGCCCCATTGCATCGACAATAAGATCCGGGTTAGTAATTTGAGAAAAATCAGGCACAAGATAATGTCTTAATCCCTCAGATGCACCATCCTGAGTGAGAACATACCCAATTAATAGCACCATTAAAGCTAACAGAGATGGCATTAGCCGACTAGACCACTTCTCGATGCCCTGTTCAACTCCACCACTGATTATCAAGACGGTGAGCAGTAAAAATAGACCGGAAAAGCCAATATTTCTGGCCAATTGATAGTAGTGAGAAGATTCCCCTTGACTAAAATCTGTCAGCCATGTCCCGAGGTTTTCTTGGCCTAATAAAACGGCGATAGGTTCCATCATGAACGCGAGCATCCAGCCCGCAACGATACTATAGAAGCTCAGTATGAGCGCTGCCGTAATCATTCCACCAATACCAACAAACCTTCCGACTAGCTTAGCTTTTAGACCTGAAGAGATAGACTGTAGCGCGCTAACCATATTTGATCGGGTGTGACGTCCAATAACCAACTCAGCCATCAGTGCTGGGTAAGCCAGAAGAAATGCGAGTATGAAATACATTAACACGAACGCTGCGCCACCATTCTCCGCAGCATTAGTTGGGAAACCCCAAATATTACCCAAACCAACTGCTGATCCGGATGCGGCGAAAATAAATGCCAAGCGAGAAGAAAATTGTCCTCTTTGCATACCAATAACCTTAAATACGCTCTCAATTTCCAAGAGTCTAGGGCATAAGTCTATTAAATTCGACCCAAAATTTTCTTGGGAAGATAGCAATCAGATGAGAGAGAAGTCTCATCATTAATATTAGTGTGATAAAATCGCTAAACTCAGGGGGGCGTTCTGGATTCGACGCGGGTTACAAAACCTCCGGTGCATGCCGAGATGGTGACCAATCTCGTTAATCCAAAGTCGCAAACTTATAGTTGCCAACGACGACAACTACGCACTAGCTGCTTAAACCCCAGTGTAGTGCCGTTTGACTGGAGCCGTGCTTATGCGTCCAGAGTTCTGAACCCTTCGGGGAAAAGAATGCTCAAATGTCATATCTCATGAGATCGTAATGAAGCTTGTTCGGGGCAGATTTATTAAAACTTTACCGAAATCGTTTGTTATGCGCCCTGCCAGTCGGGTTGTAATGGATTAAATTTAAAGACTGAACTAAGCATGTAGAGCCGCAGGCAGCGGACAAGCGGACGCGGGTTCAATTCCCGCCGCCTCCACCAAACCTAAGTAACCCCCTGTTTTTACAGGGGTTTTACTTTCTCCAGCTTTCAATTGGGTTCACTTTGTCACACAATGTGTCACACATCGCCCTCTTCTCTTGACGATACGCGCCTATGGCCTCGATCACAGACTTTGTCGCTGATTTAGGTCATGGATAAATTTGTAACCAACAGCGGCGAGTAAAAATTCAAGCATCATGTATAGGACAAACGGTGGATAAGGGAGTCCATCAATCACCAGACTAAGCAATCGACCCACAGCCAAACCAAACATAAAAATAGTCAAACTCCACAATGCAGGCAATTGTAGCGATTTATAACGTGCGCCAATTATCCAAAATGCTACTAGAGAAATATATAAGCCCATGATAGCTCTAAAAATATTTTTCAAATTGGTGTTGGTCACCTCGATATCATAGAGATACATCAGACTTTGACTGGGGAATAAACCGTAACTTAAGGAGAGAGGAAATACTCCGGAGGAAACAAATACTAGGAAAAATGATTCTTTAGACATTGACTATCTCCTCATTGAGGGAGTTATTTCTATTCACATAAGTATATCAACCTTTTGGAGTAATGGAAGTTCTGACAGATTTGTATGCCTTCTGAAGTGCCTTGGTGTCGCTCTTTATTATGAATACCTTGGTCTCGCGCAGCAGGGTGATGGACGCAGATTACGCCAAAGAGACCAATGAGTTTGCGCGCACTAAGGGTTCATGTAAATAACAAAAACTGAGGGTTTACCTGTCTTTTTGAAGTCTCAAAACATTTGACCCCATGGGGGTGATTCTCAAATATCTTAGCCTACAGGGAATGATTTTGTTACTATCTACTATTGAATAGAAGTACAACGGACTGACGTGGTGATTCTATGGAAAGACTTCTCTGCATTTTCTCTCTCGCTTTGATTCCAATGCTAGCCCTCGGTGATGTGGCCGAAGAAGAGCTAATGGAACGAAATGGCGTTATGTACCATATTAATGCGGATCCTCCCTACGCTCTCTTTGATGGCAGTGCATCTGATTTCCATGAAAATGGAGAACTGCGTTCTGAAATTGTCTATATCAAAGGCAAGAGAAATGGCTTGTCTACTATCTATTATGAAAACGGTAAAGTTAAGTCTGAAAGTAACTACAAAGATGGGATTTATCATGGATTGACAAAAAATTTCCATGAAAATGGCAACTTAAAGTCGACAGTCAACTACAGTTCGGGAAAACAGGACGGTATTCTTGAAATTTATCATCCAAATGGACAGTTATATCGATTAGAGAATTTTCAGGAAGAGAAACTAGAGGGTGTACTTAAGATCTTCCGCCCAAATAGCCAACTTGCTGTCAGTTCGAACTTTAGTGGTGGTAAGCGTAGTGGGTTGCATCAAGATTTCAATGAGAACGGACAATTGTATTTCAAGGAAGATTTTGGCACAGGCCAACGCGAAATTTACTATCCCAATGGTCAGCTACTGTGGAAGCTTTCCCCTCCTCAAATTAATGGAGATGTCTTATCTGAAATGTATCACTCTAATGGCCTGTTAGGATTTAGATCCCTCTTTCAAGATGGAGAGCCAGTAGGCATAAGAGAAGTTTTTTATGGAAATGGACAGTTGAAGTTTCGAGAAATGTACCACAATGGATTGCCAAATGGATTTTCTGAATCATTCTTTCAAAATGGCCAACCTAGCTTCAAGTCAAACTTCTATAACGGGATCCAAGTTGGACTATTTCAAAGTTATTATGAAAATGGCAATCTGAAGCTCAAGGGAAATTTTAAAAACGGTAAAAAAGATGGTTTGGCCTTGATGTATTATGAAAATGGCAAGCTTTCATCAGAGATGAATTATAGAGACGGTAAAAAAGAAGGATTGCAAATTAATTATGGATCAGATGGCAGAGTCCTTGTGCGGACCTACTATGTTGACGACATTAAAGCGACCGACACTAAAAACCTGTTCACCTGGGATGATATTACTTATGAAATCCTAGTATTTAACAGTAATGGAAAGCCCAGGAAAGAAAGAGATCAAAAACCCTTTTCTGGCTTAGCTGTTCAGTATCATAACTCCCGTGACTTGCAGAGAAAGGGAAGCTATTTGAATGGACTGCCACATGGAATCTGGGAGTTTTATACCAAAAGAGGAAAGTTAGAATTTAAAGATAGCTACGATAATGGTGAACTAATATTTAGCCAAACCTATTATCTTGGGGGGCAGCTCAAAGCCAAAGAAAACTACAAAAACAAACAGAAGCATGGCATTTCGGAAACATTTAGTAAAACCGGAGAGCTAGAGGGTAGAACCAACTTTAAAAATGGAAATGTAGATGGACTTGTTGAGCTATTTAATGTCGATGGGCAGGAATATCAGTCCTTTTGTTATAAAAACAACGAAGCTGCGCAGATGTCGTATTGTGAGATCTAATATTCTCCTTTCTTAGAGATTGGTTCATGCAGCCTAGTTCATGTAAACAACAAAACTGAGGGTTTAACGGTTTAAAGAAATTTGAAGACGTTAGACATCAAAGTATTGTGCATGCAGATTTTCAATTTCACTTATTATTTCAGGGAATTTCTTGGCAGGGACACGATAATTCCACCAGTAGTAGAAAATCTTATTGCCATTGCTCTCGATACTCATGGTTTTATTTTTCAGTAAGTATTCATGAAGGGAAGGGTTATCAAATAATTTCCTCACTTCTTGGTCAGTCATATCTTGGGAAGTGAGATGAAATTTTGAGGAAAACTTCTGGTGCTCTGAATAGTCGATATCACCATCATTTTTTATCTTGTCAAATAAACCTTCTGGTCTGCATATAAACTTTGGAAATTTACTTCCTCTTTTACTTGTTAGCGAGAAAACCCTTTGGGCAGCGGAGGAGCGTTGATTTGGAGTATTCCAAGTGAATATAAGAAGGTTTCTATTATGTATTGATGTGATTGGCCTGAGGTAAGATTGAATGCGCACTATTGATTGCGAAGATGGCGGCATGTCAATCTTTGGTTTAGTTTTGTTAGCCCTGAAATTTTCAGATTCATTAGACACTTTCAGACCAAAACTTTTCAGTAAAGTGTTTTCTTTTTGATTTCTAATAAACACAAAGGCAAACAATACTAGGGACGACATTACAACTGCCAACACTGATACCAGTATTTCGTGCCCACCAAAATCGAAGGCACTCCATACTAGAAAAGACATTGCCATTGCCAAAACAAATACAAACGTCTCTGTTTTCATCACTCCACCTCTCGGGCGTTACCTACATTTTGAATGAATATAACTATAAAGCCTTTGATGCACTTTTGCATAGTCTTCGATTTCTAAAACTACAACAACAAAAACTGAGGGTTTAACGATCTTTTTGGAGTCTCAAAACATTTGACCCCATGGAGATGATTTTTCGCGGGTAGGAATCCTAAGTTTTGCTCTTGAATATACCTTTTGACTGTCACACAATGTGTCACACATCCCCTGTTTTTAGAGGATTACGTGTCGAAAGTTAAGAGTTTGTTGAGAGCATTATTAGTTTGTTAAACGTGGCTGTAACGCCCGTATTTACTCGGGATAAGGTAAAGACTGAACTAAGCATGTAGAGCCGCAGGCAGCGGACAAGCGGACGCGGGTTCAATTCCCGCCGCCTCCACCAACTATAGATAACCCCCTGTTTATGCAGGGGTTTTTCTTCCTCATATTTTGGGTAACTTTCCTAAAACAGAAATTCGATTCAAGTGTGTAAAGTGAACGTTACTACAATATTCTCTTGTCGAGTCGAGCAATGAAGTATTTTTCAACTTGGTGATAATGTTCTAATTAATGAATTACAGTTTTATTTAACCGCTGTTAGCCTCAACAGACGTCCACCTCCCTGCGCGTATGATTTTTCTTTACGGATTGGTCTTCCATCTTCTAAAAGCCATATTGCGCCATCCGTGCTTTCGCCAATTGCCCTAATTCTTGTTTCCATTTCAAATCTTTCTATTTCTTCAGCTCTGTCTCCGTTAAATTTTACTCTGACAACACCCTTTGCAGATAAGCTACCAATCAAGGCATTTCCCTTCCACTCCTTGAACTCGTCACCTTCATAAAAAATCATCGATGACGGAGAAATTACCGGTGTCCATGTGATTTCGGGAGGATAAAAATCATGCCGAGTGTCATGGTCGGGTATCGGATCGCGTGTGTAATGGTCACCATTTGAAACAATCGGATAACCGTAATTTGCACCTCGACGAACTAAATTCAGTTCATCACCACCCCAAGGGCCCATTTCAACTTCCCAAAGCCGGCCAGTTTTATCGAAAGAGAGTCCAAGAGGATTGCGATGGCCTAAAGACCAGATCTCAGATGTAACAGGGTTCGATGACGGGAAGGGATTATCTGTTGGTAAAGAACCATCATCATTTAGTCTGATAATTTTGCCCAAGTTTGATTGCATATCTTGAGCTGGATTACATTTTTGCATATCGCCAGAGCTAATCCACAGATATCCATCTGGACCGAATGTAATCCTATGACCATAATGACCACGTCCGTTGGTTTTGATTTGCCTCCAAATGACTTCGATTTGATTTAGAGACCCACTATTACCTTCGATTGTTAGTTTTGCTCGCGCTACGGTAGCTCCAGCTAGGTCCTCGGTTCCTTTTTCTGCATAACTAAAATATAGCAACTGATTTTGCTTAAAGCGGGGGTGTAATTTAATATCTCCAAAGCCGCCTTGACCCTCAAAAACCACCTCGGGTACCCCAGTAATATCATTTAATACAGCTCCATTTTCGTCGAGTAATTTTAGTTTTCCACTCATCTCGCTAACTAATATTTTTCCAGATGGCAGAAATTCCATGGCCCACGGGGCACTTAAGCTAGCAGTTTCTTTGACAATAAATGGATGTCCTTTATTCTCTGAGAACAATGATGTTGCAAAGGATAAAGAGCAGAGTAAAACAAAAGTTCTAAGTAACATGGCTGTGCAGCTCTCGTAAAAAATGGTCATAATTAATGGGTATCATAGTAAAGTAAAAACCACTCCATCAATCGATAATCACAATAACTATAAATCTTTCCATTTACCTTTGCACAGGTTCAATTAAAAACAACAACAAAAACTGAGAGTTTAGCGGTCTTTTTGAAGTCTCAAAATATTTGTCCCCACGGGGGTGATTTTTCGCGGGTAGGAATCCTAAGTTTTACTCTTGAATATACCTTTTGACTGTCACACAAGGCCCGTCAACCTGTGGGTTATCAAAAAGATTAATGTGAACTATCGAAGTTTTTAAACACCAACTGACCGGCGTAGCGACGGATAAAATAGTAATAAAGCCATAGCACGAGCAATAACATAAATAATCATAGCCCCCCAAAGACCTTGAACATCAAATTGGCCTTTTAGGGCCCACCAGGCGATAAGGTAAACCGCAATAGATAGCACGGCGGCATCTCGCATTTGTCGGGTAAACGAGGCGCCTATAAAAATACCATCTAGCTGAAAGGCTGCAAAAGACAGCAACACATACAGCGCAGCCAGTGGGAGCAATGGATTGATCGCCAGACGCACCGCACTTATATCGGTCAGAAGCATGACAGCTACATCACCCAAAAGAATAATAGCTAGCGCCAGTAACATGGCAGTGACTGCAGCCAACACAGTTGTTCGTCGAACCGCGAGATCAAAGACATCTACACGCTTTGCGCCCAAAGCGTTTCCAACTAGAGCCTCCGCCACAAAAGCATACCCATCAAGGAAGAACGCTGAGAATGCAATTAACTGAAGCAAGATATGGTTACTGGCTAGTATTGTGTCACCAAACTTTGCGCTCTGATTAGTAAAGAAGGCGAAGGAAAACACTAAAATCAGCGTGCGCAGCATAATGTCAACATTTGAAGATATGGTCTTTAGTAGTGCTGGCCAGTCCAAGATTTTGGTTTTGGGCCAAAATTCTTCTGCCAATATCTTGCGATCGCTCAACGTTTTAAACGTCAATAATCCTGCGAATAGCACAGTTGCCCATTCCGCGATAACAGTACCCAGTGCTATACCACTAGCACCCCAGCCTAAAATACCGGCAAGCCAGATATCCAATAGAATATTTAGGCCATTCAAGAATAGTTGGATCACTAGTAAGGTTCGACTCTTACCCAGGCCAATTAACAGACCCATGAAAGCAAAGGTAGCGAGCGTAGCCGGCGCACCCCATATTCGGATATTAAAATATTCTTTGGTAACAGCCTCAACTTGGACGCTCCCATCTAGCAATGAAAACGCAGCCAGCTTAATAGGCCATTGGATCAAAATTAAAGTTACCCCAAGACAGGCTGAAATAAGAAGGGCTCTGCCAAGTACTGCTCTAACCTCTTGTTCATCTCCAGCGCCGGAAGCTTGGGCAGAAAAACCCGTAGTGCCCATTCTTAAGAACCCAAAGCTCCAATAGACGAAGGAAAAAATCAATGCACCAAAGGCGATAGCTCCAAGGTCTTCCAAATTGCCGACATTACCGATGACAGCAGTATCG
>Ga0213863_10001021_pt1 | contig 20885 bp, 18 predicted proteins | sample PICome_8_FD_160128 | JGI IMG/M metagenome (GOLD analysis project Ga0213863, IMG submission 160128) | Coastal seawater microbial communities near Pivers Island, North Carolina, United States - PICO497 | ecosystem: Environmental > Aquatic > Marine > Coastal | place: USA: North Carolina... | reverse complement strand
GGGAAATGTCCTGTTATTTTCATGAGCATTACTCCTCGCTTCACAACTTTAGATTTATAACCCTTATTGGGCCGATAGTGTTTCGCGTTTAAAATGCAAGCCAATGGCTGCTCTGTCCCAGGTATCACTAGTAATACCCTCGTTTCTTAGTACATGTTTCATCACTTTTGATGACGGTGTTTTGGGTAGTTCTTCAAGAATGCGGACATATCGTGGCACCATGAAATGCGCCATTCGCTCACCGAGAAAGCGCACCAGAGCCTCGGGGTCAAGGGACTGGCCTTCCACAGGTGCAACCGCCACCATCACTTCGTCCTCGCCCACGTCACTGGGCACAGCGAAAGCAGCAGCTTCCCGGACAGCGTCATAGGCCACGACCTCTGCTTCAACCTCAAAAGACGAAATATTTTCTCCTCGCCTGCGAATTGCGTCTTTCATCCGATCTACAAAATAATAGTAGCCGTCGTCATCAACCCGGAAGCAGTCTCCCGTATGAAACCAGCCATTGCGCCACGCCCCTGCGGTGGCATCGGGCTGTTTGTAGTAACCCGAATTCATACCCCATGGCCGGTCGGTGCGAACAATCATCTCGCCCACTTCACCCACGGGCACTTCACAGTCATAATCGTCAACCAAACGAACATCGACACCATCACGCTTACGGCCACAGGTTCCCCGTTTCGTTGGATTTGCCTCTGACACAATGGGCGAGCTAACTTCAGTCATGTTGAAAATGGTGTAAACGTCTGGCCCAAAGCGGGTCTTGAAGTCTGCACAGGTTTCAGTCAAAGGAACCATAAACACCAACCGCACGTCATGGTCTTGGTCGTTATCTGCTGGTGGCTGCTTCAACAAAAAAGTACTCATAACACCGAGCAAAAACACCACTGTGGTTCTCGAAGAACGTACAAACGGCCAGAACGTATCTGTAGAAAATCCGTCAGAAACAGCGATCGAGCCCCCTCGTGCCAACATGACAAAAATGACACCCATGCCGCCAATATGAAAGATAGGCATATTGATAAGAAAGCGGTCTTCGCCCGTCACAAAAGGCCAGCTTTCGTGGCCCGCGTTCGTGAAGATATGTAGGTACGATGACAACACACCTTTTGACGGGCCGGTGGTACCAGAAGTAAAAATAATGGACTGGGTATCCCAAGGTTCTATCGGCCGATCAAGCTCAGGGGGTGCCTGTTCGGCCTCAGATAACACAGACCAAGGCGTGTGCTGATGTTCGGCGGGTACAGCCCCGTCGCCAACGCAGATCAGCTGATTAATTCGTGGGCACTCTACCTCGCCTAAACGATCCAGCAGCTGCCCGTGAGCAATCAGAATTTCAGCGTCCGATAAGTTCAGCGTGTGCTCGAGAACCTTACCCCTAAACGCCGTATTCAGGGGCACAAAAACCGCACCCAAATAGTTGAGCGCAAAAAAGGTGAGAATGGCTTCCTTACCATCGAACATCCAGACAGCAACATGATCGCCACGTCCAACTCCAGTACTTGCAAGGCCACCGGCCAGTTTTTTTACCCGGGCAAGCAACTGGACATAAGTCCACTCGTCACCGTCTTGAAACAGCGCGAACACCTGCTGGGGTTTCTCTTGAGCCCAGCGCTCGAGTAAATAGCGAGTGACACAAAGGTCCCGATTGGGGATACGTGGATCTGCAGTTGAAGCCTGTAATGTCATAGTTTTTTCATCTCTTGCAAAGCACTATCGCCGGGCCGCAGCAACAAGTGCGCTTTGATCCTGACGGTTTGCGCCCACGACTGAAAATACCATCGCCATGGTGTGACTGACGATCTGGTAACGAGTGCGCTTCCCTCCTGAGCGATACCACAGTGCTACCCAGGTCATCATTCCACCAATGGTATTGGCAGTAAGCACCGCGTCTACAATTTCAAATTCTTTGGCCAGCTGTCCCTGCTCCAATAACGTCGCCAGTTTGTGGTCAAACAGGCTTCGGTGCTCTCGTATCTCGCGAGCCTGCACCTCGTCGAGATTTTTTTCCTCCCGCTCGTAAACCACAATAAATTCTTGAAAATCGAAAATGATTGTTAAAACAGCCTCTACCAGACGACCCAAGCGCCCTACGGCACTGTCAGTCCTATCCATTAGGATCGGTTCAATCGCCGCTAAGGATTGCAAAATTCCAGTTCGACAAATGTCATATAACAATTCAGTTTTGTTCGCGTAATGCGTGTAAAGAAATGGCTTGGTGACATCGAGTCGCTGCGCAATGGCATCGAGTGTGGTGCTCTCATAGCCTTGCTCGAAAAAAAGATGGCTCGCCTCCTCTCTTATGCGCCGACGTTTGAAGTCAGCCACTTCGTGCTTGAGGTTTGCTTGCGCAAGGTTGGCAGCTGCCGTCATCCTTAGCGCACCAGCTCTAAAATTCCACGAACATCGGCAGGACCTGTTATCTCCCTTGGATTTGTCCGGGACCAAAAGTCCAGCATGGTGTACTCGGCAATAAGATCGAGCTGATCATCAGTGACCCCTACTTCGCCGAGTGAGCGGGGCATATCCAAACCGCGAATAAAGTCATCGAGCACAACACTGGCATCCTCTCCGGGCCGCCCAAAGCTATCGCTGATTTTCTCTTGCTTAGCACCCGTAACAGGCTTGTTGAAAGCTAACACAGCGGGTGCCATAACACAGGAACAATAACCATGGGGAACGTCGGCGGTACCGCCTAGCACGTGACCAATTGCGTGACTGGCTCCCATGGGTACACCGCCAATAATGGGAATCATCGACTGCCAGGCCCCTATCTGGCAGCGCAGGCGCGCGTCGAGATCGGTAGGGTCTGCTTTCACCGCAGGCATGGCCTGGCTGAGTAGGCGAAGGGCACTCTCAGCTACGCCGTCACAAAAATAACTGGAGTGATTAGAACTCAGGGATTCCAGAGCGTGATCAACGGCTCGTACACCAGTCGAATGCCAGAGCCACTCTGGCGTATGCAGGGTCAGTGCAGGGTCTAGAACGATAGCAACGGGGGCCATCATCCGGTGGGTATAGCCCTGCTTTTTGTTTTCATGGTCGTCAGTCACACCACCCATGGTGTTGAATTCACCGCCGGACAATGTGGTAGGGCAGCAGATGACACGAACATCAGGTCCGTCAAAGACCGGCGCCACCGTATCGCCATTGTCATCTACATAAACGTAAAAACCTTCAAAGTCTTCGTGTTTGAGCATGTTGTGCTTCAAGCCTAGGGCGATCACTTTACCCGCGTCAGTCACAGACCCACCGCCAACCGTGATAATGAGGTCTGCCTGTACAGATCGGGCAGCAGCCATGGCTTTAAGAACATCGGTTCGCGGCGCATGGGCAGCAATACCATCATAGGTATGTGCCAAACGCGCCCCCAAAACAGACTCAATTTGGGCAATTTCGTCGGTGCTGTTACGCAACGTGGTGCTGACTAAAAGAAAGATCCGTTGGGCGTTTAACAGCTCGGCCTCTTCGCCAAGCGCCTCAGCGACACGGCGACCCATGTGCACCCGTTCAGTAGCCGTTAAACCCAACGTCGACGCATCGTATCCAAACACGGCAGAACCTCATCTTTGTTTTCTTGTAGTTGTGGTACTCAACGTATCAATTGCATACTGGAAAGTAAACATGTAGTACGCTTGGTAGAATTTGCACTGACAAAGGTTTGATCACATGCGCCCAAAAGACCCGCAGGACACGGTGCAGGCTTGCTCAGATATTCCGCTTAAGACCTATTACACGGCAGAAGATATCCCCAGTTCGCATGCCCAGCGCACGAACATCGCTCCGGGAGACGCGCCATACCATCGCGGCTTTCACCCTTCAGGCTACCGTTCCAAGCCTTGGCGAATCTTTCAACTGAGTGGCTTTGGCAAGCCCGAGGATGAGAACGAGCGCATCAAGTTCCTGCTCAAAAATGGCGAGACAGGGTTCATCATGGAGCATGACCGCAATACGGCAGACCACTGCTATAACGTTGACCACCCTGAAGTGCTGGCCCGTAGGGAAGATGTGGGCCTGACTGGAGCAGTGATGCAAAGCGTGCGGGACACCGCTATCTGTCTCGACGGGCTCCCCATGGACACCAGTTTCGGCCATGCCGGGGGAGCGGTGGTGCAACACGCCCCATTTGCTTTGGCCGCTTACTGGGCGGTCGCCAAAAAGCGAGGCTACGATCTCAGTAAGCTTGCCGGCACAGGGCAGAGTGATTTTAACCTCACCTATCTGGGCTGCGTGACTAAACAGCAAATTCCCACCGATGCAGGCCTTCGATTCAACGGCGATATCATCGAATTTTGTACTGAACATCTTCCGCGCTGGGTCCCTGTGTCAATCGCCGGTTACAACGGTGCCGATACCGGTCTCACTCCAGATCAAGAGCTCGGGAGCTTGTTTGCCAATGCCGTGGAGTACCTCGACGAGATTCAGTTGCGGGGTCGTATTCCCCTTGAAGTCGCAGCTAGGGGATGTGGGGGAGTAAGCTTCAGGGCCTCCATCAAGATTTTTGAGGAAGCCTGCAAGATGCGAGCCGCCCGACTCATGTGGTCGGATCTGCTGAAGCAGCGTTACAACATTAAAGATGAACGGGTCGCGAATCTGCGAATCCACTGCGTAACCGCAGGATCAAAAATGGCTTACCAGCAACCCATGAATAATCTGGTGCGCGGCGCACTCATGGCGGTGAGTGCGGTTTTGGGTGGCGTGCAGTCATTGGGCGTGTCGGGCTACGATGAAGCCCTGTCCATCCCCTCTGAACACGCTCATCAAATGTCGGTCCGAATTCAACAAATTCTTATGGAGGAAACCGGACTCACAGACGTCACCGACCCCCTCGGCGGATCTTACTATGTCGAAACTTTAACCGCGCAACTCGTTGAAAAATCCTGGGCCTTTTTTGAAGAAATACAAACCCGGGGAGGCTATCTGGCCTGCCTTGATTCGGGTTGGTTGCACGCAAAAGCGGAAGAAAATCAGCACAAAGAATTCATGCAGACCGAAAGTGGCGAGGCCAATATTGTCGGTGTCACTATGGCTCATGACGATAGCAGCCCCTTTGAAATAGATGGATTTATCGGCACCGATGATGCTTTTGATGTGGCGCTGGAGCGTCTCAACGAAGTTAAACGGACCCGACATGAAAAAGGGGCAAAGAATGCGCTCAAAGATTTAGAGCGTGTTTGCCGCAGCAGCGACAACATTATGCCGATCATGATGGATTGTCTCGAAGCCGAGGCAACTCTGGGCGAGGTGGGCGACGTGTACCGAGAAGTTTTCGGTGACTGGCGCACGCCAATTCAATGTTAAAGGGGGTGATTACCTGATGCCAAAACGTATCCTTATGGCCAAAACTGGTCTGGATGGCCACTGGCGGGGCCCTACTATTGTAGCTCGAGCCCTGCGCGATGCCGGTTTTGAAGTGATTATGATTGGCATGGCAACCACCGCTGAAATTGTGGCGGCCGCTATTGACGAGGATGTTGATTTAGTGGGTCTTAACGTTGGTGGTCACATCGACGTGGCATTGAGGGCGGTTGACGCGGTGCAATCCGCCGCGCCAGACATGCCGATCTTTGCCGGTGGGACTATTCCACCCCACGCCTGCAAGCAACTCCAAGCGAAGGGGTTGGAAGTATTTCCTCCCGGATCCATGCTGACCGATATTGTCGATTCAGCCAATCGGCTGACGGGGCTCAGCGCAGCACAATGAGCGACGGCACAAGCGCTTCTTCACCAGACGACTTTACCGTACGTAGGGCGCTCGCTAAATCAATTTCAGCCATCGAGTCAGGAGGACCCGAGGCACTGACGATTGAGCAGACGGCACTTCAGCAGCCCGCGTCCGCACACGTATTGGGGATCACCGGGCCGCCCGGCGCTGGTAAATCGTCACTAATCAGCGCCCTGCTTCCCCATGCTCTGGACCATTATGGCGCTGTTGCGGTGTTAGCGGTTGACCCCAGTTCTTTAGTAACCGGCGGCGCACTGTTGGGCGATCGGGTGCGCATGGACTACCGCCACTTCGAACAGAAAGTATTCTTTCGCTCCATGGCCTCACGGGGCCAGCAGGGAGGCATTGCCGCCGCAACGCGAGCTTCGGTCAACGTACTGGATGCAGCGGGTTGGCCACTGGTCATCATTGAGACCTTGGGCATTGGGCAGGTCGAGCTGGACGTCATGGCGCTGGCAGATCGTGTGGCGGTGGTGCTCAACCCCGGCTGGGGGGACAGCTTCCAAGCGAACAAAGCGGGCCTCACGGAACAGGGCGATGCCTTTGTCTTAAACAAAGCCGATCGACCCGGTCTTGAAAACGCTAAAATTTTACTTGAGCAATCGCTGCAGTGTTTACCCGCCTCAACGCCGCCACGCGTGTTCACCACCATCGCCACCGATGGCGAAGGCATTCCGGAGCTGTGGCAGGGGCTAGCCGAATTAATGCAGGATGCTGCCAAAAACCCGCACAGCAGGCGTCGCTCTGAAGCGGCCCGAGAAGCTGCAAAAACGCAGCTGATACAAGACTTTGAAGCTTTTCTGGCATCACCTGCAGCTGGCAGCCCGGAAAACGCACAGTTGGGAGACGCGGCCGAGCTCTTGCGGCGGTTTTACCGACAACGCGACTAACCCATTGTCCTTACAACCTCTGGCCTGTGGGAACACTCCTGAAGCAATACAAACCATCCGCGCCATATCAGGGCTGCCCACTCGGCTGTAGCGCCGCAGCACTGAAAGTAAAATCTGAACCTGCCCTCAACCTATCATCACCGACCTTTGTAATCTGGGGGCCTTCGCTCCTGAAAGGCATGCATGGCTTCGGCCGCATCATCGGTCATTGACAACAGGGTCTGATGACGGTCCTCCAGAGCCATCGTTGCTTCTATGGAGGGGGAATCAATACCCAGGTGCACCGCCTCTTTGGTCAGGCGAAGACCCAGAGGGGCCGTCGCCAATAAATCATTCACCAGCGCTGACACCGATGCCTCCCTTTGCCCCGGCTCGGTCAAGTGGGAGAGAAAGCCGCGTTTATCCATAGCTTCGGCAGCGTAAGCACGCCCGGTCATCATCATTTCAGCCGCAAAGGAGCCACCGACCAGGCGCGGCAGGAGGTAGCTGCTGGCCATATCGGCGCCGGTGAGACCAATACGAATATAAGCGGCACAGAATTTTGCAGTGCTGTCAGCAACTCGCAGGTCGGCGGCTGCGGCGAGACTCAGGCCACCGCCATAGGCAGCGCCCTGCACGGTGGCTATTATTGCCTGTGGACAACGCCGCATGGCCAAATACAGACGCCCAATGCGTCGTTGCACACCCAGCAGCATGCTCACCGAACGCTCATTAAAACCCCAGCCACCATCCACCAGATCAAGACCCGAGCAGAAGTGCTTGCCCGCACCTTCCAACACGACGACACGTATGTCATCCCGTGTCGCCAGATCGCTGAAGGTTTGGTAGAGGGCGTCGACCATAGCCCCACTGAAGGCATTGCCCACTTCGGGGCGGTTCAGGGTTAGGGTCATTTGCGCACCCTGCTCGTTGATCAGTAAGGAACTATCGCTAACGGTGGTCATGAAATCTCCGGAGAAGCTGTATCGCTGGCATTGGGGTGAGGGGTTACGTTACCACTGAGCGGCGGCCGGTTCACACTATCCCGAACCGGGTCATCATTCACACCCCTGAATAACACCCGGAAATAGCAGCTCAGAGCTGCGAGAAACTGCGCGCCAAATAAGCACTCAATCGGGCTTGAGGCGGTCTGCTGAGAGTGCCGCGTAGAAAGGCAACATGTCCTGAGCCAGAGACTGCGCCGCCCCGGACAAATCTACAGCGGTAGTCGACGGCGCAGAGAAACCGGTAGATGCCCAAACCGACTGGTACCAGTGCGAAGCCCAAACGCCATCGCTGGCGCGAGGTCCCAGAGGCCATGCGGTCATTTCATGTTCGCGCCAGGGTACATCGAGGGCGGCGCAGAGCTTCTCGAGCACTACACAAGGTTTTGCTAAGACATCGGCACTGTCGATCACTGGCGGCCGCCGACCCGTCAGATCGGTGATGGTTTTATACAGCTCCCACTGCCGAACAATGCCAATGTCCTCGGCAGATACCGTAGGCATTTTGTTCAGATAAGACGCAATCACCGCTGCCGGATCACGGATCAGAAACACGTGGCGCATACCTACCGCCCAAGAGAGGTCGCAACCTTCGGGCATATGGTGAGTCATGTGCTTCTGATAATAGACCGGTGCGGGCTCATCCCCAGTGAGTCCGGCAATCACCCTCTCCCTACACGTGGGCTGTGATGCGAGAATCTCTCCCCGAGCAGGATGCTGGGCCCCGCTGTCCGCCAGATAGCAGGCATAGAAGGGTTCGTCGATCACCGCACAGTCGGCACGGTTCTCCCAGGCACGCATCATGGCCGTAGAAATATTTCGCGGCCCCGACCACATGGCGATTCGAACTGTCATTCAACCCTGAGCCTGGCGATGGGACTGAACCTCATGGTTCAGCAGATCACGGTACAGTCCCTGCAACCGGTCCACCATGGGCCCCCGCCGAGCGTCGCCAATCTGACGACCATCGATGTCAAAGACCGGAGTCAGTCCGGCAAAGGTACCCGTAACAAAGGCTTCGTCCGCACCGTAGGCCTGCATCACCGAAAAATTTTTCTCAAACACGGGTATGCCGTTGGCCTTGCACAGGTTAATCACGTTGCGTCGGGTAATGCCGTCAAGGCAGTAATCCCCGCTGGAAGTCCACACCTCACCGTCCCGGACAATAAAGAAATGGGTCGAATTACAGGTGGCGACATGACCGTGGGGGTCAAGCATCAGCGCTTCGTCGTAACCCGCTTTGGCAGCTTGAATACAGCCAAAAATACAGTTCAGCTTGGAATGGCTGTTAATCCGAGGATCCTGCACGTCGGCGTAGCCGCGACGCACATACACGGTGTACAGCCGAACACCCCGGTCGTTAAGGGAAGGGTCGGGATTTTTATACTCGGGAATAATGACGATTGTGGGCGGGCTGATGGTGAACGCGGGATCCTGATAGGGCGTGGATTTAATGCCGCGGCTGACCATGAGACGAATATGCACGTGCTCCCGCATCGCGTTGGCTTCTAAGGTGTCATAGAGGCGCGCCTCTAACTCAGCCTTGTCAAGGCCCAGCTCCAGATCAAGCGCCTTGGCGCCCTCCCAGAGGCGTTTCAGATGTTGGGTAAGGAAAGGGATCACCCCTTCGTGCACACGAAGGCCTTCCCAGATACCGTCACCGAGGATAAATCCGCTGTCGAACACCGAAACCACCGCTTTATCTCTAGGTAACAGATCGCCGTTGATGTTGATCTGTATGTCGGCATTGCGGGGGTCGGCAGCAAAAGTGTGGGTGCTGTTGCTCATGTTGATTCCCTGATTCCATTGCGTTGGGGTGACGCCGTACCCTACCGTAAACCCAGTAAAAAGAGTAAAACTGTGGGATTAGAGGTGCTTAAAAATCCTCAGCACCGCATACGCTTGCTTTGACCTGCATCCCAGATCATCATTACTGCAAACGGCCCTTAGGCATTACTTATTAATAGGAGGACAGCGCCATGCAAGCAGCAAACGAGCAGCGCGCCAAATTTCACCACATGAAAGACGGCACAGTAGAAGATTGGACCATCATTGGTGGTGAAGCCGCGCAGCATGCAAAAGGCTTATGCGGACGCCTTTTGGCGCACCTTAAGCTTCTCGAGGGCGATTGTGGCGGCTTTCCGATTGATCGCCTAGCCCACTGTTTACAGACCGCAACATTAGCGCATAAAGATGGTAAAGATGAGGAGTATGTGGTCTGCGCCCTACTTCATGATATCGGCGATACCCTTGGTCCTGCCAACCATGCCGATATTGCAGCGACAATTCTTGAGCCTTTCGTCAGCGAAGATAACGCTTGGATGGTGCGGCATCATGCCGAATTTCAGGGCTATTACTTCCTGCACCACTTGGGACTGGATCGCAATATGCGCGACCAGTACCGGGACCACCCGCTATACGATTACACACTAGAATTTATCGAAAAATACGACGCACCTGCCTTCGATCCAGAGGCTGAGACGTTTCCACTCAGCTTTTTTGAACCCATGATGGAACGGGTTTTTGCCAAGCCAAAACAGTCGATGTACATGCGTGAGAATAACGGCATGTATGAGGTCGCTGAGGCCTGAGTCATTACGGCTACAAGGCATGAATCAATACGCCCTTCAGCACTCGGGGTGCGCCGCAGTGCGCTGGCTGTGCACCGCCATACTTTTAGGCGGCATGGCATGTAGCAGCGCCCTGTCTTCAAACGCTGATACGGCGACGCCACCAGACAATGCTGGGGTCTCCATGCCCGTCTCTTTCGACGACCTACTGGCCTTACCCATTGGCAGCACAGCAACCCAATCCTTTACCTATGGCCAAGCCGCACAGCAAACTCTGCTCTACTTCCAATCACCGGTAAGTCCCCGTGCAACTCTACTCATCGTTCACGGTGGTTGCTGGTCCAGCGCTTATGATCGCCAGCACGCCATACCCATGGCCACCGCGTTGGCACTTGCTGGATACCACGTGTGGCTCACTGAATATCGTCGGGTTGGAGACCCGGGGGGTGGCTGGCCGGGGTCGGTCGACGATATTGTGCGAGCTACCCAGCAAGTTGCCGCCCTTAGTGGCGAAGAACCCTGGCTAATCGGCCACTCCGCAGGGGGCCACCTTGCCCTTTTGGTCGCCGCTGACCCCACCCTACCCATCAAAGGTGCTATGGCCTTGGCGGCCATTACCGATTTAACGACCTATGGGCAACAAACCGGCTCCTGTCCAAGCATGGTTGCGGAATTTATGGGCGGACCACCAGAGTCACACCCGGATCGCTATGCCTTGGCAACGGTCCATGACAAAGTGTTTCCCAAACCCATACGTTTAATTGTCGGCGACGCCGACACCATTGTGGGCTTAGATCAACTGACGGGCTTTACCAAAGCCCACACTCAAATCATTGCCAAATCGGGACATTTCGATCTCATCCACCCGGGCACCGCAGCCTTCAGTCAGGTACTGGAAACCTTGCGAAATTTGACCCAAACAGGCCGTCAAAGCGATGACTAATACCGACGAGGCATTGGCGACGATTCGTGCTGGATTTCAGCTATCTGCACAGCGTGTTTATCTCGACGGTAATTCCCTAGGCGCCCTCCACGATACCGTCAGACGTCACCTTGACACCGTCGTTAGCCGCCAATGGGGTGAAGACCTAATAGCGGGTTGGAACAAGCACGACTGGATTAACCTGCCCAGTACCGTAGGCGATCGTATCGCCCAACTGATTGGTGCTGGCCCCGGGGAAGTTTTATGTTGCGATAATCTTTCGATCAATCTTTTTAAAGGTCTGGCCGCGGCCCTCGAACTTAATGCGCCACGTACACGAATTATAACCGAGGCGGGACACTTCCCCACCGACAATTACATTGCTGGAGGACTGGCAAACCTATTGGGCTCACAGCGTTGCCAAGTTGAGGCCGTCGAGATAAATACGCTAGAGACGCTGGACTTTAGCAATGTCGCCGTATTGTCACTTTCTCATGTCAATTTTCGAACTGGCACGCTACGGAACTTGCCGGAGATTACTGCTAGGGCTCAGGCTCAGGGTGCTTTGGTACTTTGGGATCTCGCCCACAGCGCAGGGATTATCGAAGCCGAATTAAATCGCCATCATGTGGATATGGCCGTGGGCTGCACCTATAAATTTCTCAACGCAGGCCCAGGCTCTCCGGGATTTCTGTACATTGCCAAGCGGCATCAAAGCGCGACCAATCCCCTACCTGGATGGATGGGGCATGCCGATCGCTTCGCCTTTGAACCCAATTACCGACCCGCGCCAGGCATCACCAGATTCCTAACCGGGACCCAAAGTGTCATTGCCATGGCGGCGGCTCAAGCTGCCTTATCGGTCTTTGAGACCGTCACTATAAAGACGCTGCGCCAACAGAGCCTGGCCCTAACGCAATACTTAATGGACCAATTGGCCAACAATCCGGTGACGTCGGGCATTGAGTGCTTAACACCGGGGGAAGCGCAAAGGCGGGGCTCGCAAGTCAGTTTGCGTCTCGAACACGGTTTCCCGATTAGTCAGGCGTTAATTGAGCGCGGGGTGATTGTCGACTTTCGCGAGCCTGACATTATTCGCTTTGGCATCGCACCGCTGTATAACCAGCGTGCTGACATCAACATTGCCGTCACAACTCTCGCCGATATATTAAAATCCGGCATATATCGTGAGCAACGGTTTTCACAACGAACCACCGTGACTTAGTGAAGGCTTCACAGCGGCAACCAAGTAAACCGCCACAACTTTGAGCAGATCTATCAGCCTTACCTTTTCGAGTCAGGGTCACCCACTGCCCAGGCTCGGTTTAGGCCCGGCGCTGCTATACGAACCCAAGTCTTGGCGTCGGGGTGTATGTCTTCCAGTAGGGTGCTTTTAATTTGCGGCATCTCGATGGGCTTTGCAATCGGCCATTCTTGAAATACATACAAAAAGTCTCCCTCCGCTTCAGCCCCAAGCAAATCAAGCGAGACAGTTTCGCCACCGTAAACCAGCCAAAAACGATCCTCAACGTACAGCGCCAGACGCGCCAAGCCCTCGGGACTATCGAGGCCTGTGTCGGCATCTAACCCCGCCAAAACCGAGTGGGCATCCTGCAAGTGCATATGATGCGTAATTTCAAACCGGTCCTCTGACCAGATCAGCTCTGTCCATACACCATGCTCACGGTGAGCCTTACCAGCTTGTGCCCACAGTAGTAGCAGCGCCGCCAACGCACAGCCGAAAAACTGGATAGAGCAATAGTCAAAGAGCGCTTCTATCTTCGAGGATGCTGCTGCCTTTAAGGGTACTTCTGCCTTTGAACGTATCCCTATGCTTGAGAGCGTCCCTAACGCTGGAAGTGGCCGATGCTCTGGTCGACCCCTACCTTGAACAGGCCTTCGTTGATCAGGCCTGACAAAAATACACCACCTATTGAGCATCACTTCTTGAGGGCTACGACCATTAAGCGCTGTCATTTTCAATAACTTCAGTCTTGAACCGCTTCAAGTTCGACATGGCTGCCCTGCTCGGTTCCTTCACCCGATTTTTTCTTGAGCTCCACCAAGAGGTCTGCCATCAAATTACGAGTTTCCCTATCGCGCTTATAGGTCTTCAGCCTCGATGCTCGGATTTCTGGAGGGAAACGGTTATTCGCGTAATTTGTGTCAGCAGTTTGATGGGCTCCATCAATCTGCACATACGCAATGGGCATGGCCTCCACCAATCGATGAGTTACCTTCTTCGCATTTTGACGCCAAATTTCCGCAGGGATCATTAACCTTCGACTTGAGCCATCTTCATAGTAAATCTCCAGAGGGATCGGCGACGGCACTCCCCCGACATTCTCAAAGTCTAAAAAATAAAACATGGGGTCTTCTTCGAGCGCCCTAGCGAGCACTGCCTGCTCCCAGGGCTCCAACTTTTTGTAGGCTTTTAGCGCCTCATTACGATCCTTGTTAGTCACAGTAAATCGATCGTTATTGCTATAAAGATCCTCTAACTCATCGAAGCGACTCTCGCGAGGGATACGCCCTTCTTCTCGATTGCGCAGCACAGTCACGGGTTCAGGTTTATCCCGGGACGCTTCCATACGGTCTAACGGTGCATCGATGTCTGGGTCGTCACTTTTCAATCGGTAAACGCGGATATCTTTAAGGGCCACGTCGACGTGATCAGTGCCGTAAAACCAAGCGCGCCAAAACCAATCGAGGTCAACTCCAGATGCATCCTCCATTGTGCGGAAAAAATCTGCAGGGGTTGGACGTTTGAATTTCCAGCGCTGGGCGTATTCGCGAAAGGCAAAGTCAAATAGCTCACGTCCCATGACGGTCTCACGCAGAACCGTGAGTGCCGCAGCTGGCTTCACATAGGCGTTGGGACCAAACTGCAGAATAGAATCAGATTGCGTCATCACGGGCACCTGATTTTCCGAGGTCATATAGCCCGGAATATAATCCAGAATATTCGTGTCATCTCGAAAGGCCGGATAGTCCTCCTCCCATTCCAACTCTGCCATGTATTCTAGGAATGTATTCAGTCCCTCGTCCATCCAGGTCCACTGACGTTCATCAGAGTTCACGATCATCGGAAAATAGATGTGCCCAATTTCATGAATGATCACACCAATCAAACCGTATTTAATTCGGCGCGAGTACGCCCGCGCCTCGTTAGCGCGAGTCTCCGCCGACTCGGGCTTCTCCGGCTTCGCCCGCGGTGGGTCGGGTCGATAACCATTAAAGGTAATCATAGGATATTCCATTCCACCCCCCTCCCAAGTATTCACCGACTGGGCTGTGGGATAGGGGTAATCGAATGAAAATCGACTGTAGACATCCAGCGTGTGGACCACTGCTTGGGTCGAGTACTGAGACCACACCGGCTCAGCTTCATTAGGGTAAAAAGACATCGCCAGCACGGAAGCGTATTGGGCTCCGGGCTGTTCGTGAATCATTGCGTCCCAAATAAATTTAGCGGAACTTGCCCAGGCAAAATCTCGGACGTTCTCCGCCTTGTAGATCCAGGTTTTTTCCCCCGAAGACTGAGTTTTTTCATTCGCCAAGGCCTCTTCTGGGGTCACGATAAATTGCGGCTTTTGGCTATTTATAGCATCGAGCCTGCTGCGCTGCTCGGAGGACAGCACGGCCTCGGGATTGGCGAGAACACCGGTTGCCGACACAACATGATTGTCTGGAACGGTTAGGGCCACCTCGTAGTCGCCAAACTCCAGGGTAAATTCACCCCGACCTAAAAACGCTTTATTTTGCCAGCCAGCGTAGTCGGTATAAGCCGCAAGCCGCGGAAACCATTGCGCTAAAAAAAACAGCTGCGTGTTGGTTTCTTCGAAATATTCGTAGCCCCCACGGCTACCTACCGCCACCTCCTCAAGAACATTAAAGTGCCAATTCACGGAAAACTCGAGTCGCTCCCCGGGAGACAGCGGGCGACTGAGATCTAGGCGTGCCATGGTATCGACCAACGTCGCTGCCATGGGTTGACCCTGGTCATCCATAAATAGCAGCCCCTCATAGCCGTAGGTGGTATCGGCATAGGATTGTTGTTCTCGGAGCGTCCCGTAACTGACCTGATCTTTACTCACCGTTCGAGAGCGTTGGTCCAATGAGTCTTTACGAAAACGATTCTGATCCAACTGCAGCCAAATATAGGTCAGGGTATCGGGACTGTTATTGGTATATCCAATATCGGCCGACGCAGAAATCCGACGTGCAGGCGCATCAAGTACGGCACTAATTTTGTAGTCTGCACGTTGTTGCCAGTAGGCGTGACCGGGAGCTCCCGATGCAGTGCGATAACTATTAGCGTCAGGCAGCTCTTGGCCAAGCTGAGCAAAGGCAACCCGGCCACTACCCACCTCTTCCTTGCTTTCTTCAGCTACACCTATGGGAGCCCAAATCAGCGCGACTAGGAGCAAGCAATGACGTATCAGTATTCCTTTCATGAAACTCTGTACTCAATTTATTAAATAGTGCGATATAAGAGACTAACCGCGGCGTTTATCCATTGCGCAGAACGCTTCTATGATCAAATCTTTGATGTCACAGACCAGCGCTACAACTCGTTCTCAAATGGGAAGAGCCCTATTATGCGCCAGAGAAATCGGTCCCACCAACTACTACCTGGATCGAGGTCCCATTCAACAACATCCCCCCCCGACTCTCCACTCCACAATAGCTCTCCCTTTTGATCGAGAGACAATAGCCAAGCCGCCTCAGGATGGAAATCTCGCGCCATTTCCTGAGCGACCTCAGAGGCAAACGTCATGTCATCGACCACCAAAGCGATTTCCGAATTCCATACCCGAGAACGCGGATCCATATTATAGGACCCGATAACACTGATCCGCTCATCGATGACCATGGCTTTGGTGTGCAGCCCCGCGTGGGCATCATCCCCAACTCGATCCAAATAGGCCGCTAGAGCACCCGTACCCTTAAGCTCATAGAGCGCTATATCTGCCCTCAGCAATGGTTTTCGATAGGGCGCGTAGTAGGCGTGAACAGACTTATGGTTTGTTGAAAGTGCCGAATTTGTCAGTATTTTTACCTTAACGCCGGTGCCACTCACATTGGCTAGGTCTTCCAATACCGGACCATTAGGGATTAAGTAAGCCGTTTGAATCACCAGAGATTCCGTCGGATAAAAACTAGGATCTTCAGTAAATTTCGTGAATGCCGTATCGGGATACTCCATACCGCGATCAGGCCGATCAACGACAACCTGAGCTTCGGTCCATAGCAAGTTATCCGACAGTGCGCTCAACCAAGTGTCAGCGGCGGATGAGACCCCATTACTGGTCTCCGTGACTGGGCGCACCCGCTGCCGCGCCGCCTCCAGCCTATCCAACTGGGCAGGATCGATCTTGTAAGGGTCTAAACCTCCAAATGCCTCCACAGGTATCGCGAGCTCCGCATTCCAAAATAGATCAAAAGCAGCACCGGCCTCTCGGGCCACGGCTCCCATCGCGATTGCATCCATATCTTGAAAATTAAAACTGGGGTTTCGGCCAAAATACTCATCGCCAATGTTGCGACCTCCGAGAATAACCGCAACGCCATCCACCAGAAAAATCTTATTGTGCATACGATAATTAAGCGTCTTTTTATTCAGGACATAATTAGAGCTTTTAGCAGCGCCGCGATTACCCATAGGATTAAAAATGCGCACCTCAATATTGGGGTGCGCATTTAATGTCCCATAGGCTGAATCCCGACCTGAATGATAAATATCATCGAGCAATATACGAACACGTACGCCTCGGTCAGCCGCAGTCAAAACCTCAGACGTCAACGCCATACCACTGTCATCGGCCTGCCAAAGGTAATACTGCAAATCAAGCGTGGTTTGCGCCAGTTCGGCCATATAAAGCCTAGCTTGCAGAGCTTCACCGGGGTCAGCCAGTAAAGCCACCCCAGAATTCGACTGCGACTGAGACAGCGCCGCTAAGGGTGACGCCGTGTAGCCTCGATCATCGAAATAAGCCTTGGGTTTGTCAGGCACCACTGGTGCAGTGGCGCAACTGGCTAGCATCAGCGCCAAAATTAATCCGGTAATCGGGCGACTATGCGTCGCTGTGATTAGATCAGTCGTTATCACAATCTAACGCTCTTTCAGCAATAGATGCTTCGGTGATGATAGAGCCCGTTAATGCACTCCCTCAAATGGCCGTAGAACGCACCCGTGTATTTGCATGTTAAAACCACACCCATCTCATGGAGCTCCATCACCCCCGCTGGGTGTAAGTTAGCCTACCAAAATTTAGCGCAAAGTCACAAAGGGCCGAACCCGACGAAGGCCAGCAGGTAGTTTTCTGGAAATGCCGATCTTGTGAAAATCTAGGCGCCTGCAAGTGCCGCCAGGGCAGATCCCGACAAGCGATAGCCAACCCATTCCGATTGGGGCTTAGCTCCAAAAGCCTCGTAAAAATTTATTGCGGGTTCATTCCACTTCAAAACATTCCATTCAAAACGTCCACAGTCATTTGCCAGAGCAACCCGAGCGAGATGTTTAAATAACGCCTTTCCCGCGCCACTACCCCGGTGCTCCGGTGAGACATAGAGGTCTTCCAGAAATAAACCGTGACGTCCAACCCAGGTCGAGAAATTAAAAAAATACAGCGCAAAACCGATCGGCTCGCCATCGCAACGACAAATGTCGGCCCACACTTTTGGGGATTCACCGAATAGTGCTTTTTTAAGATCTTCCTCAGTAGCGTCTACCAGCTCTAATGCACGTTCATAGTCGGCCAATTCACGAATAAAGCGGATTATATGAATAATGTCCTGGGGAGCTGCTCGGGAAATTTCGAAGACTTGGTTCATTTAAACTCCATTAACTGACAACCGGTATTACCAAGACAGTATATCGGGACACCGAAATCTACACTGGTCAACCTGCCAACGGCCTCCAGGACTAAAACGGACTCACAACATTATCAATAGACATTGAAGACCGATGTATGGAACGCTGAGGTCAACAAAAGCTGCAACCAAAGCGTCTGCGAGACATAATTTTTGACGCACCTACAGTACCTTGTTGAGAGACCTATGCCATGCCCAGCCAACAAACCTGCTCCGCACTGCTGACCCACTTACACCCCACGTTATCACCAGATCCGTGGATTTTCGAAAGTATTCCAAACGGCAGCCTACCCGCCCTCGATACCACAACGCTATTTGCACTCATTCAGGAGTCTGAGGGCATAACGCTCATTAAAAAGGATACCTCAGCCCCTTCAGTCACAACCGGTACTGCGCAAAGGTTTGCCAAAATAACCTTGCAAGTTTACTCAGATTTAGAAGCCGTTGGTCTTACCGCGGCGGTGAGCCAAGCGCTTACTGAACGTAATATGTGCGCCAACGTGGTCGCGGCACTTAACCATGATTACATTTTCGTACCCTTTGAGCGTGGCGCCGAAGCACTTGAATGCCTGCAAAATCTTTCAGCATCCAGCGCCGTAGCGAACTAAAAAGCATGAGTCATTCCGCGCCGAACTCTCCTCAAATTTAAGAGGCACTTCCCGGTACCTCTCATTCTTTAATTCAAGTGAATTAAAAATCAGGATGACTGTTAGAGACTGGAGGTAGTGATCCTTGATAAGGTGGCGCTGGCCAAGACTTGAAGTTTATACTCGTGCCTCCTAAGCAACTTTTCTCAAGCTATGGGAAGTGTAGACGCTCGGAAGGTCGCTCGATAAAGGCCGAATAATACATAGTTTAGACTCATCTAAAGGCTGCGTGCGAAATGAGTATTCCCACACTTAACATCTTGGTCATCGACGATGAGACCTTTGTTCTTAACCTTACCGTTAGGATATTAGGAAAACTGGGATTAGATAATGTCGTCACCGCTAGTAACGGCCTTGTTGCACTCAACACAATTGATGCAGCAGAAGCCCCTTTTGACGTTATTATCTGTGACTTGAACATGCCAGAAATGGATGGCATTGCCTTTATGCGTCACGCTGCAGAGAGAAATGTCAGAGCTGGAATGATTCTACTCAGCGGTGAAGACGAACGTATGCTTGAAACCGCTAGAGATCTTGCTAGCGCGCACAGTCTCCATATTCTGGGTGTCATCCCTAAGCCCTTAAAACCGGATGCGCTGAAAAGTCTTTTGGACTCATTCAAACCCACAGCAGATGCTCAGAAGAGTGGAAATTATCAAGAAGCCATTACTGAAGATGAACTCATTAATGGCATGGAGACAGACGAACTGCTCTTGGTCTATCAGCCAAAAATCAATATTGGTTCGGGTGAAGTGACGGGGGTAGAGACTCTGGCGAGGTGGCAGCATCCCGATCGTGGCTTATTGGGTCCGGGTACCTTTATCCCTCTCGCTGAAAGCAAAGGGCATATCGATCAGCTCACCTGTGCCATCTACAAAAAAGCCATGCGACAGGCAGGTGAGTGGTTGACAAACGGCATCAGCATGAAGGTTTCAGTCAACATATCGGTTAATTCTTTTACAGTTCCCAACTTTACTGACTTTTTGATTGAAACGGCTCAGCACCAAGGTATGGACCTATCCAATGTCGTGCTCGAAGTCACTGAAACTCAAGTCATGGACAACGCCCTAGGGATCCTAGAAACGCTTATGCGATTGCGGATGAAACGCTTCGCGCTGTCAATTGATGATTTTGGCACAGGCAACGCCTCGATGGAGCAGCTTAAACGTATCCCGTTCAGTGAGCTCAAAATAGATCGCGCTTTCGTCTTTGGGGCAGCACAGAATGCTGGAGCCAGAGCCATACTTGAGTCCAGCGTTACACTAGCTAAAAGCCTGAGAATGGATATCGTCGCTGAAGGCGCGGAAACCCGTGAAGACTGGGATCTTTTAGAATCTCTCGGCGTAGATTCGGTGCAGGGATTTTACTGCGCTAAACCAATGAAAAACGAAGACTTCATGATTTTTTTAAACAACTGGACCGGCCCTCACCAAACTTAACTAATGGGTAGGAGTGCTTCGAGCACCATAACGAACAACAATACGACGCCTCCTCCCAGCATTATGCTAAAGAGGCGCGCAGCTTTGGCCCGAGTAAAAATATCGGAAAAGGAATTTCAATATGAGCAAAACCAACAACCAAAATGAAGCCCTCGTTACTGCACTCCACAAATCTCAAGGCGTTATTGAGTTCGCAATGGACGGCACCATTATTACCGCCAACGAAACCTTTCTCGATTTAATGGGTTACTCGCTCTCTGAGGTAGAGGGCGAACATCACAGTATTTTCTGCAGTAAAACCTACAGCGAGAGTGAGGAATACCAGACTTTCTGGCAGAAGTTAAACGAAGGTGTATTTGATGTTGGTGAATACGTCCGATTTGGAAAGTGCGGCGATGCCGTTTACATCCGCGCCTCTTACAATCCGATTTTCGATGAAACAGGCCAGCCTTACAAAGTCATAAAAATCGCATCGGACGCAACAGCGATGAAGCTGGCAAACGCTGAGGCCATTAGTAAAGTGGCGGCTATTAATCTGTCTCAGGGCACCGTTGAATTCGACATGAGTGGCAACGTGCTCAACGCCAATGACACTTTCTTGAACATCATTGGTTATTCCTTAAGCGATATTCAGGGCAAGCACCACAGCATGTTTTGTGACGATGCTTACAGCCAAAGTGCTGAATATGCTGAGTTTTGGAAAAAGCTTGGTGCGGGTGATTTTCAAGCCGGGGAATTTAAGAGGATCGGTAAAAATGGCCGCGAGGTCTATTTACGAGCGACCTATAACCCGATTCTAGATCTACAAAATCAACCCACTAAGGTACTTAAAA
>Ga0213863_10001018_pt1 | contig 20963 bp, 11 predicted proteins | sample PICome_8_FD_160128 | JGI IMG/M metagenome (GOLD analysis project Ga0213863, IMG submission 160128) | Coastal seawater microbial communities near Pivers Island, North Carolina, United States - PICO497 | ecosystem: Environmental > Aquatic > Marine > Coastal | place: USA: North Carolina... | reverse complement strand
GCGCTCTCTCGCTCTCCAAAATCTCTCCTTTCCTTCCGTTCAACTCGACGCACCTCCTCGCCGCTCGGGAGAGTCCAAAACAGTCTCGCTCGCGATTTCAGACCCGAGCGCCTCTTCCTGTGCGTTTTTAGGAACAGCAAGAAGGGAGATGATAGTTTTTTTCTGTGACACGTTGGTGTTTGAACGATCTTCAAAAGCTTTTTTCTCGTTTGCTTTTTCTGTTCGCTCGTTTTTCATCAGAGACGAAAAAAAGTTTGCGCGAAGAGAGAAAACACACACAAGACAAACTTTTTTTCACTTTTTTCGTCTCTCTCTTCTTTCTTGCGAGAAAGCCAAAAAAACTTTTATTTTCCTCCGCAGACAGGCAGAGAGAAAAGAGATATAAAAACAGAGAACACAAAAGCGCAGGAAAAGAGATGCCCTTTTCCTCCTCCTCCTCTTCCTCCTCCTCGCGAAAAGCGGTGTTCCGATTATTCGCGCTGTCGTCTTCTGTCGTTCTTTCTCACTCTTCTTCTCGCGGGAGAGCAGCGGGAGCAGATGGGGTGTTTTTTAAGAACAACAACGCGAAGAGATTTTTAGCATTCTTCTCGACGTCGAGTTCGTTAAAAGATGATGATGATTCCTTCGACGATGATTTGAAGACGACGAAGACGAGAAAGAAGAAGGAACGTTTTCAAGGTCTCGAGAACAACAACAACGACAAAAACGAAGGTGGGATTCAATTCGCGACGGCGATGACGACGACGTTTTTGAACAGCGGTGAGAATGGTGGTGGTGAGAAGGAGGACGCGAAGATGGTGCGAGAGGCGATGGAGGAAGTGGTCGAAAGAGCGACGAAGAAGTTGAACGGCAAAGTGCCGACGTTTGCGATGTTGTTCGCGACGCCGGAAGCGATGCGAAATTTGACGACGACGACGGGAAAAGAGGAGGACGAGGACGAGAAGAAGAAGAAGAAGAAGAAGAAGATGGCGAAATCCGGCGGCGTTTCCTCGTCGTCGTCGTCGTCGCTGCCAAAGCTGTGCAGAGAGTTGTTGAGAAAGAAGATAAAAGGGAGCGAGGACGTGAAATTAATCGGAGGCGTTGTAGAATCTATCATATCCGGTCACGCGCAAACGCAGAACGGCGTGTCGCTGACGCTGGCGAGCTTTCCGTCCGCGGGCGCGTCGTGCGAAACGTTTCGCTCGAGCGGGGACGATTTGCCCAGCGTGCGTTGGAAGGAGGTCATAGAAGGCGACGCGAGAGGTGATTCGACGGTGTGCTTGACGTTTTGTGCGCCGTCGTTTTCATATGCTGGGGTCGTCGCGGAACCCGATGTTTTTTCTGATGATACCGAGGAAGAGGAAGATGAAGACGAGAGTGATGATGTTGAGGACGACGATGGTGATGAAGACGATGACGACAGAAAGAAATCGAAAAGAAACGTTGCTGCGCTGCGCCCGACGTTCCGACCAACTTTGGATTCTTTCTTGACTCGATTACAACACGCCGTGCCGAATAATCTGGTCTGTTTTGGTGGCGCGTTAGAAAACGAGAGTGAAAAGCATTCCGCGCTGTTTTGCGACGACGACGTGTACTCATCGTCTTCTTACTCTGGATGCGTCGGAGTGCTGCTCTACGGCGATGGAGGCTTTGAAGTCAAATCTTCCTCATTTAGCGAAGGCAAACCTATCGGAAAAGCGATGAAAGTTACAAAAGCTAGTCGTGATGGCACTGAAATCATAGAATTAGATAATGAACCGGCGAGAATGAGGATCTTATCTGTCCTCGCTAAGTCCGGCGCGACGCCGGACGATGAGGATAAAAAAGTCTCCGTCGGGATTGGAGGCTTTCCCGAGAATAGAGTTGGCGAAGATTCGTACGCGTTCGCAAGAGGTGAAGTGGTTTCCTTAGGCGGGCGGGCCTATGTACTGCCGGGGGGGGTCACCCGATTCTCACCCGGTTCGCTTGGAATAAACGGTGCAACGGTGCAAGAAGGTGCCATCGCGCAAATACACATCGACGAAAACGATTCGTCCTCGAGAGAGCGAATGCAGAAAAAGTTTGGGAAGATTGCTGCCTCAAAACCGGCGGGAACGTTATTCTTTTCGGACGTGCGTTCAAACAGAATGTTGGCGGCGGATTTCGCGGAGATGATTGGAAGCAAAGCGGCCGTCGCCGGAGCGTATTTGAGGAAAGAGATCTGCGGCGTCGGTTTCAAGGAAAAGGAAAGATTCGCGGTCACGAAATCCTCGTCCACCGTGCTCGCATTCTATAACAAAGGAACGAAGAATAGCAGTGAGTGACGAAGAAAGTAATACTAGTCATTTTAGTTTTTTAGCGCAGCGCGTTGCAAAGTAGCATTATATGTTTCAATCAATATCTACGTCTATTGTTTGGTTAGAGGCGTCGCCGTACGTTTTCCTCCCCCCGCTCGAGTTGCTTCTCGGTGGCTGCTGCCCGCCCATACCTCCCATGCCTCCCATGCCGCCTGGACCGCCCATACCACCGTACTGGTTTCGTTGCATTTCCTCCATCCTCTGCCTCGCCTGCGCTTGCATCTTTTCCACTCGTTCCGAAATGAACTGCGGAAACAACAAATTCGTCACGAACGCTAACAACGCCACGGAATATAACAACGTCCAAAATATCCCGCTCGAAAACAACCAAATCCAAAACACAAAGTTCGCCACCTTCCCGGCCGGCGTGTTCCTTCCTTTCTGATACGCGTCTCGTATTGGCGGCCACGAATTTTTCACGAACTTGGTCGCGCCTACATTTTTATCGAAATCAACCACGGATTTGCGCACGCCGGCGACAACTTCGTTCGTTTTCGCCCCGACGCCGTACCGAACTTCCAATCGATTCGCAGTTTCTCGAAACGATGACACGAGGGCGTCCACGGATACTTTCTCTTTAACGCCTTTCACGAAATTTTCAAAGAAGTCGTTTTTCGGTTGTTCTTTTCGTTGTTCCTGCTTTGTCGACGAAGAAGACGAAGAACTCGACTCTGCTCGCGCCGAATCGCTCCTCCCCGACGACGCCGCTTTCTTCTCCCGCGCTCCACCTCCGTTCGCTTTCGCGTCTTCAAACTTCCGCAACAAGTCGCCCTTCTCGAAGCAATCGCTCGTATCGACGCCCTATTTCATTACAACGCGCAGAAAAAAGAAGACAAAGAAGAAGACAAAGAAGAGAGAAATCATCCAAGGCGTCAGCGTTTTGCGCGAGCGGCAACAGCGAACCCATCGACGCAAAGAGGAGAGAAAACCAAACGCGCTTACGAAAGAAATCGAGCTTTATCCGCACGCGAGTAAAGAAAGAAAGAGAGAGAGAGAGAAAGAAAAGAAAAGAAAAGAAAAGAAAAGAAAGAACAAACGTCTCATTCGTTGGTGTTCGTTTCGCATCAACGCAAATTCAGATCCGAAAGATGGTGTTTTTGAATGCATCGTTTAATCATCGACGTTCGTTCGTTCTCGATTTTCCTCTCTTTCTTTCTTTCTCTTTCAGACTCTTTCAGAGAGAAACAGACCCCCGAGAGAATACGTATAACTCAGAAACAACGCACCAGCTCCTCTAACTTTCTTTTCAACTCTCGCGCGGACATATTTTCGTCGCTGTTGTTTTTTGTGTTTCCGTCATCGTTTTGACTCGTCGTCGCGTACGTTGTTGTGGTCGTCTCATTCGTCGTTCGACGGCGTCGAGGAGATCGAAAATCGAATCGAACCGATTTTGTTGTTGATGACGACGGAGAAGAAGAAGACGAAGAAGAAGAGGAGGCTTTGCAAAACGAACCCCCCGCGCGTGAAAAAGCGACTTTCGAGGAGAATAAGAGAGAAGACATGATGTTAAAAGCGCAGTTAGTTATTGTGTGTTGTTATTGCTGCGCTCTCAACAGTCGACTCTTAATGGGGAAACGAAAGCAAATCGTCCAAAACACATCTCCTCACAAAACTACTTCCTCTTTCTTGCGCAAGGAATACACAGAGCGCGGAAAGCATCAGAAACCATCAGAAAAGTGTAAAAGAGTGCAGAAGAAAATGACTTCAGGCGAAAAGGAGGAAGAAAACGACGACGACGGAGAAGAACAAACAATGGCGGAACGCGAGGCGTGGTTACGAAGCCACGGGGTGGAAATCGAAACGGCCGAAGACCGACGGCGGATGAACGTCGAGACGACGACGACGAATAAAGAAGAAGACAAAGAAGAAGACTTAAAAGAAGAAAAGACGACGAAGAAACTCGTGTGCGTGAAAATCCCAAGCGAGGACTTGAATCCGTTCGAGGAGGTGGTTTTAGAGGTCGCGACGCAAAAACTTGGAGACGTCCTTCCGGAGCTTCTGAAACCACACTTTATGGGCGGAGGCGATATCGACGTGAACTTAGCGCGCCAAGCCGCGACGAAGCAACTCGGGGAGGAATTCGCGTCAAAATCACAAAATTTAGGCGTAAGTTTAGCGAAAGAGTGCGCGATGGGAAGCACGGAGACGTTCGCGTTGGTCAGGCCGTCGGAAAAGAACGGCAGGAAAGGCGTGTACATATATTTAGACGAGGTTGGTCTGTTGAAAGGGAAGGCGAAGAACGCGCGAGCGTCTTCACTGGCGGCGTCGTGCGGATTTCCCGGGACGACGTTTCACGGAGACGTTTTTGTTGGGGCGGTGCAAACGGAGCCACAACCGATGCGGTCGGTGGATTTTACTTTGAAAGAGATGGATAGTAGCGCTTCGTGGTTGAAGTTAGCGCCGATGGAGAACGCGGAGTACGCGATATCGATGAAAGAGTTGGAGAAGGCGATGGCGGAGAAAGGCGCCGGGGGTGGACCTGGTTTACAAAGGATAAACATGGGTGGTGGTGGTGGAAACGACGACGGTTCGTTACCTTCCGGCGACGGCGACGGCTACCGATGGGAACAAACCGAAGACGGAGAGGTTGAAATTTCCGTCTACGTCCCGGAAAACACGAGCGCGAAGACCGTCTCGGTCGGCTTCCGAGCCAATTCCTGCGTCGTCATAGATAAGAGCGAAGGTAGTAATAGCGGTAAAACTATCCTCCAAATCGACAACTTATACAACAAAATCCGTCCAGACGAGTGCACGTGGACTATCGCCGGCGGGAGTAAGAAGAACGAAGTGTGCGTCTCGTTGGCCAAAGTCGACGCCGGCGAAACTTGGCCGCAGTTGACAACGACGACTTCTTCCAAATGATATAATACTCTTTATTATTATTATAAAAAGAGTATCATCGCGACAAAGAACGCGTGCCTCTTCTTCTTCTTCTTCTTCTTCTTCTTCTTCTTCTTCTGATGAGGGGGCATTGGAATTCTCGTCGACAAAGAGAGCGATTGAACTACCACAGTCTTTTAAACTTCTGCAGAAAGAAGAGAACAAAAAAATTGCAAAACCCTAAAACAAACCCTAAACCTAATTTTTTCTCGCCGCTTCCTTCTTGGGAGCCGCGGCCGCTCTTCGCACATCATCTTCAAACTTATTCTTTCGCTCTCGCGCGCTTACTTACGTATTCTCAGACGAGACTTTCGACGAAAAGAAGAATGAGGGCCAAACCGCGACGAAGTGGTCACGCTGGAGGACGAGCTTCTTCGTCTTTTACCACCTCTTTGTGCGCGCGACGCGCCCTTTTATTCACCGCTGCTCTGACCTCGGTCGCGAATGCGTCCCAAAACCACCAACACCCTCGTCCTTTCCACGAGGCGGCATCGTCGTCGATCTCGTCTTCTAAACGAAAAGTTCTTCTTCCGATAACTCCGGACAACTTCCTCGGCGCGATCGCGGAGTGCCTCGAGGAAGATTCAAACGGCTCGTGCCCGAAATACGGAGAAGAGAGCAAATACGGGGAGATGAAAGATTGGAACGTGAGCGAAGTCACGGACATGGACTACGGGTTCCACAAGCAAGAATCGTTCAACGGGGACGTGTCGAGATGGGACACGTCGTCGGTGACGAGCATGAGAGAGATGTTTAGCGGGGCGAGAGATTTTAGTCCCGATACGAAGAAAGGCTTGGGGAGTTGGGACACGTCGAGCGTGGAAGATATGGGATCGATGTTTAGCGAAGCGTCGAACTTTAACGGGAAAGGATTGGCGAAGTGGAACGTCGGGAAGGTGAAAGATATGAGTTTTATGTTGAAAGACGCGGTGTCGTTCGCGGAAGATTTGAGCGCGTGGAGGCCATTTAAGTGTAAGACGACGTACGGGATGTTTCAAAACGCGGTGGAGTTTGAATCGGACGTGAAAGATTGGGGCTTGTCCGTGACCGCGGATACGAAGGATATGTTTTTAGGCGCGGCGAACTTCTTGGGACGGTTCACGTGCGAGCATCCGTTGAACGGACCGCCGAGCACGTGCGAGGACGAGAAGAAGAAGACTGCGTTGGGCGAAAAGACGACGGTAACGAAGATGACGACTTTGCGTGGCAGCGGCGGCAAATCCAAGAAGAAATCTTTCAAGCGCATGGCGGCGATGGGGTCGGACGAAGACGACGAAGACGCGGACAAAATTGAGGAAGAAGTGACCACGGTAGCGTCCGAGGATACGACGCACACTTCATCGTCTTCCATTCTTAACACCAACGAAGTCGACACCGATGCAATCGCCGACTCTGTCGACGGCGAAGATGAGGATGACGAGACTTCGGTGCCTTCGGACGTATCCTACCCGCACAGTGAAGCGGATGAACTCACTCCTTCCTCTTCTTCTTGGACGACAACATCGTCAACTTCGTACGTTTCCTCTTCTTCCACGGATCCGAACATCATAGATTGCAGCGATGGCGATTGTCCACAAGGAACGGCGGATAGCATGAGCGAGTTGGGTCCAGAAGATCGAGACGCGGTGAAGGATGCTCTCGCGATTGATACGGAGTCTGTATCATTGAACAAAGAGTCCCCGTTCGTTACGTCCGAGAAGACTTTAGACGAATTTACGGGTAAAACGGTCAAAGAAGAAGAAGAAGAAGACGAAGACGACGAAGAAGATGATGATGATGATTCTGATTCAGAGGTGAACGATGATAGCGATGACGACGACGGCGGCGACGACGATGAAACCGTCGAAGTTAGTAAAGATCAAATCGAAGATCTCGTCGAAGATAAAGAAGCCTTCGATCAAGAGTTTGAGAGATTCATGAGTTCTTCGAAAGAGGAAGATTCAGCATCCGAAGCCACTGCGGCCACGGGTGATGACGAAGAAGTAGAAGAGACGACGACGTCGTCTTCGAAGAAATACTCGTCGCATCACAAGAAAGAACAAGAAGAAGAAAACGAAGAATCAGAACAAGTCGTCTCCGCCTCCATGACCAACCCTTTTAAACTCAAAGCGGATGGTACCGTTTCGAAAAAACATGGCAAAATTTCGGGAAGTCCCTCCTCCTCTTCCTCCTCGAGCAGATCTTCGTTATCGCGAAGTGATTCGTTGACGGCGAAAAGACACCATCTTCACGTGATGGATCAAATCGGCGACGAAGATGTGGACGAAGAGCTCGAGAGATTAAAGAAGAAGTTAGACAGATTACAATCGGAAACGCCAGAAGAAATGCAGGCCGAGCATAATTCGCACGGACACAAGCAGCTCGACGACAATTCCTTTTATCGGGCCGTATCCAAGTGCATCATCGAGTCCGCCGCTGGTTTATGCGTCGAATACGGCGCGGTCACGCGATTTGGTATGATGCCAGATTGGGACGTTTCGAAAGTTTCAACCATGACGCACGCGTTCCAGCACTATGAAGAGTTCAACGCCGATTTATCGAGTTGGAACACGAAATCTGTCACTGACATGTCGTTTATGTTTTACGATGCCAAGAGTTTCAACTCGGATATTTCGGGTTGGAACGTCGCTGGCGTGACGAACATGAAACAAATGTTCCGAGGTGCGAAATCGTTGAACCAAGACGTCGTCTCTTGGTTTGCCAATCGCCCATCGTCTCAGATGAAAGTCTTAAACATCGACGGTATCTTTGACGGCGCGGAAAAGATTGAAGCGGCGTACGAGTGCGGTTTGAGTAAATTTTTAGACAACGCGATGGACATGTGCAGATTTTCGAACGCCGCCAGAGGCGCGAAAGCGAGCGCGAAGGCGGCGGCAAAGGCGAGGGCCAAGGCGGGCGCCAAATCGAGTGCCAAAACTGCGGCCAAGTCCGGCGCCAAAGCCACCGCGCGTGCCAGCGAAACCGCCAGAGACGCCTCGGAAGCTGAACTCGGTTCGTCTCAAAGCTTCCCTCGTTTGGGATGGAACCTTCCGAGAGAGGAAGCGTCTTCGTCTACCGACGGCGCCGGTTTCGCCACGCTCTACGTGTGCGTCGGCATGGCCATGGTCGCCGTAGCTATTCGCGCGAAGCGTGATTCTATCGTACGCACGATGGAGTCGCACTTCTATTCTTCTCCTTTGGAGAAACACGTGGAAGAAAAAGAAGAAGAAGAGGAAGAGAACCAAAACATCATCATTAGCAACAACACGAACACATACGGAACAACGCTTAGCGAGGAGGAGGAGGAAACTCTCTTGTAATACTGAACACATACAACCGAAAAAATACAACCGAAAAAAAAATTAATGCGCGCGTAAATAAAACCGTGCCGAAACGTCGCCCTTGCTTTCACGTGGAAGGACAAGACTCTCGCGTACTACGTTTTTAGCACGTTCGTCGCCACAAAAATTCACACCAACCAACGAGAGAGAGAGACACACAGAAGAGAGATAAAATGGCAACGGACGAGGAGCTCGAGGCGAAGAAAGTCAACGAGAACGACAAAGCGCCCGAGGGACAAACGCAAGTACCCTCAGAAAAGAAAAAAGTGAAAGACGTGACGGCGATTTTGGAGAGGAAGAAAGCGCCGAACAGACTCGTCGTCGGTGCGTGTTCGTAGAATTGGTTTCATCAGATCTCTCTCGTTAAGTCGATCGGGATTTTCTTTCTTTCTTTCTTTCTCTCTCTCTCTCGGAGTATTCGCGCGCTCTTTCTCTCTCTTTATCGATCATCTTTTGCGCGCGCGGTATTCTTTACGTTGATTCGATTTAGATGGTTTTTAGTACGCGTTCTTCCTTCGTTTACGAAGAAACTTTCGTCGTCATCGTCTGATTGTTGACGTAAGTAGTAAGCGGCACCCCCAAGAGACGGACGTTTTTGACCTTCTTTTTCCTTCTCTTAAATTTTCTGTTTTGCGTATAAAAATTGTACTACACAGATGAAGCGGTGAACGACGATAACTCAGTCGTCGCGTTATCCCCGGCGAAAATGGAAGAGCTGCAGCTCTTCCGCGGGGACACGGTTCTCGTGAAAGGAAAAAAGCGCAAAGACACCGTGTGCATCGTCCTAGCGGACGACCAGTGCGACGACGGGAAAGTTCGGATGAACAAAGTGGTGAGGAAAAATTTACGGGTGAGGTTAGGGGACGTGATTTCGATTCATCAGTGCACGGACGTGAAATACGGGGCGAGGATTCACGTGTTGCCGTTTGGAGATACCATCGAAGGCGTTTCCGGGAACTTGTTCGACGTGTATTTGAAGCCGTACTTTTTGGAGGCGTACAGACCGGTGAGGAAAGGGGATACGTTTTTGGCGAGAGGCGGGATGAGAGCGGTGGAATTCAAGGTTGTAGAAACGGATCCGGCGGAGTATTGCATCGTCGCGCCAGACACGGAGATCTTTTGTGAAGGCGAACCGATTAACCGCGAAGACGAGGAACGTTTGGATGAGGTTGGCTACGACGACGTCGGAGGGGTCAGGAAGCAAATGGCGCAAATTCGAGAGTTGGTCGAGTTGCCGTTGCGACATCCGCAGTTGTTCAAAACCATCGGGGTGAAACCGCCGAAAGGTATTTTGTTGTACGGTCCTCCGGGTTCTGGAAAAACCTTGATCGCCAGAGCGGTGGCGAACGAAACCGGCGCGTTTTTCTTTTTAATCAACGGTCCGGAAATCATGTCCAAGTTGGCCGGCGAATCCGAATCCAACTTGAGAAAGGCTTTCGAGGAAGCCGAGAAGAACTCGCCGGCAATTATTTTCATCGACGAAGTCGATTCGATCGCGCCGAAGAGAGACAAGACGAATGGGGAAGTGGAGAGAAGAATCGTATCGCAATTGTTGACGCTGATGGATGGGTTGAAGGCTCGATCGCACATCATCGTCATGGCGGCGACGAATAGACCGAACAGCATCGACCCGGCGTTGAGACGATTTGGTAGATTTGATCGCGAGATTGATATCGGCGTCCCAGACGAAGTTGGACGCTTGGAAGTGATGAGAATACACACGAAGAACATGAAGTTGGACGAGGAGGTTGATTTGGAGGTGGTGGCGAAGGACACGCACGGTTTTGTCGGCGCGGATTTGGCGGCGTTGTGTACCGAAGCCGCGTTGCAATGCATTCGCGAAAAGATGGACGTCATCGATTTGGAAGACGATGAAATCGACGCGGAGATTTTGGATTCGATGGCCATCAGCAACGACCACTTCAAAACCGCTTTGGCGCAAACCAACCCGTCCGCGTTGAGAGAAACTGTGGTGGAAGTACCAAACGTCTCCTGGGACGACGTCGGCGGCTTAGAAACGGTCAAGCAAGAGTTGCAAGAAACCGTGCAATATCCGGTCGAACACCCGGAAAAATTTGAGAAGTTCGGCATGGCACCGAGTAAAGGGGTGTTGTTTTACGGTCCACCGGGTTGCGGTAAGACGTTGTTGGCGAAAGCGATCGCGAACGAGTGCCAAGCGAATTTCATTTCCATTAAAGGCCCGGAGTTGTTAACGATGTGGTTCGGCGAATCGGAATCCAACGTCAGAGAGGTTTTCGATAAAGCCAGGCAAAGCGCCCCGTGCGTGCTGTTCTTCGACGAGTTGGATTCGATCGCGAACCAACGCGGCTCTTCCGCCGGCGACGCCGGCGGTGCCGCCGATCGCGTCTTGAACCAGTTGCTTACGGAAATGGATGGCATGAACTCGAAGAAGACGGTATTTATCATCGGCGCGACGAACCGACCGGATATCATCGATACCGCGTTGATGCGCCCGGGTCGTTTAGATCAGTTGATTTACATCCCGTTACCGGATGACAAATCGAGAATTTCTATCTTTAAAGCGAACTTGAGAAAGTCCCCGATTGCCAACGACGTCGACGTGGAAACTTTGGCCAAGTTTACGCACGGGTACTCTGGTGCCGATATCACGGAAATCTGCCAACGCGCGTGCAAATACGCCATCCGCGAAAGCATCGAGAAAGATATCGAACGCGAACGCGCCATGGCGCAAAAACCAGAAGGTGCCATGGAAGAAGACGAAGAAAACTACGTCGATCCGGTGCCAGAAATCACCAAGGCGCACTTTGAAGAGGCGATGAAGTACGCTCGCCGCTCGGTTTCAGACGCGGACATCCGCAAGTACCAAGCGTTCTCGCAAACTTTACAACAAAGCCGAGGCCACGTGGGCGATTTTAGATTCCCGAACGAAGGCGGAGCTGCTGCTGGCGGTGGTTCCGGCGCGGCTCCGGCGGCTGGCGGCGCCCAAACGGTTGGCGACGCCTTTGCCGCCGCCGCCGCGCAAGACGACGACGACGATTTGTACGATTAAAGTTTTAAGAGAGAGAGAGAGAGTTAGTAGAGAGAAAGAGGAGTCGTAGCAGAAGAACGGAAGAGAACGAGAGACAAAAACACACACAAGAGAAGAAAGAGAGAGAGAGAGAGAAAGAGAAGAAGAACAAATAGATTTTAACTTTTTTTAATACTGAAAATAAAACAGAGAGAGAGAGAGACACAAAACATCAAACCGTTACGTAAAAAAAAGCAGAAGAAGAAAAAAAAAAATTCTCCCAAACAAATCAGCATAAATCTCGGAACAAAACATTCTAAATATGTTAAACATGTTCGGCGTGAAATCCCCGCGCGATGGCGGTGGGAAGAACGCCTCCCCTCGCTATTCCTCCTCTGCCTTCGGTTTGAAAGACTTTGACCTGATGAACGACGACTCGAGCAGAGAACAAGAATCTCTTGCTTCGGCGGAAAAGGTACGGACGATGTGTCTCCTCTTAATAGCCATCATAATGAGTTCCGCGGCGTTGTACTGGTTGCAAAGAGTCCTCGTCCCTTTGGTTTTAGCGGTGATGATGAGCTACACGTTAGCGCCTTTGGTTGATTTTTGCACGCACCGAGCGAAAGTACCACACGGAGCGTCGATTACGATCGCGTTATTCTTTGGTTTAGGAATATTGTGCTCTCTTTTGTTCTTGATTTCGCACAGCGTGAAGGACTTGGTGCAAGACGCGAAGAAATACGAAAGGTACGTCGTTCGATTGACGAACAGAGCGGGAGAGACGCTGTCGAGAAAAAACATCGACATGGACGTGATTGAGGCGCAGTTGCAAGATATCCCGCTGGCGAAGATGGTGGCGCAATCGACGCACGCGATGTTGCAAGCGGTTTTAGACCTGTTGAGTAACGTCGTGTTGGTGTTGATTTTCGTCGTGTATTTGTTGGAAGGGAGACGAAGACAGAAAGTGGAGAGGAGGGTTCCGGGCGGGGTATGGACGAGAATTGAAACGAGGATTAAGCGGTACATTTTGCTGAAGTTTTTTGTGAGCACTTTGAACGGGTTCATCGCGGCGAGCATTTACTACGCGCTGAACGTAGAGTTGGCGATGGTTTTCGGAGTGCTGCACTTTGTGATGAATTTTATTCCGCACGTCGGGCCAATTATCGCGACTGTTTTGCCGCTACCGGTCGTGTTGGTGTCGAAAGATATTCATTTCTTGCACGTGACGTTGGCGATATTACTCCCAGGTATGACGCATTTTACGATTGGAAACGTCGTCGAACCGAAATTGATGGGCGGACACTTGGATTTGCACCCGATTACGGTTCTTTTGTGTTTGATATTTTGGGGTATGTTGTGGGGTATTCCAGGAATGGTTTTGGCGGCACCTATTACGGCGAGCTTGAAGATCTTGTGTGAGTCGGTGGAGGTGATGCATCCTTTAGCTTTGATCTTATCGGGCAACATAGAAGAGGCGTTAGACGGGAAAGCGCCGCCGACGGTGGCGGAGCCATCGATCGAGGAAGGCGTGAGAACAGTGGTTCAAGACACCATGGACGGTTTGCACGCGTTGAAAGAAGTGGCGACAACGGGCGGCGAAGGAGTGCCCACGATGAAGCACGCGAGACATTGAATGTTTTAAATTCTACTAGATACTTGACTACATAATTACAATTCAGCTACTACTTAATATTTTTCTCTTCTCTTTATTCGTGGTGATATTATTACTTGGCATCTTCCAAAGCGGAAGCGCCGGAAATAATTTCAATCAACTCCGTGGTAATCGCCGCTTGTCTCGTTCTGTTGTACAAGAGCGTCAACTTTTGTAACATCTCCGAAGCATTCTTCGAGGACGATTCCATAGATTGCATTCTAGATCCCAATTCCGAAGTGTTGTTTTCCGCCAACGCGTTGTACATAACCGCGCCGGTTTTGAACTCCGCCAAGTCGAGCAAAAACTCCCCACGATCCGGTCCTTCAACCTCGTACGAATCGAATTTATTTTCCAAGTTTTCCGCCGACTTCTCGTACTCTTCCCCAGACAATACCGTCGCAATCGTTGGCTTGAACGAAATAGCCGAAACGAACCTGTTGTACACGATGAGCGCTTTACCCTCGTTGTCCTTCGCCACTTGCTCCGCCAACGCCGAAGCCGTTCCAAATGTCAACGGTTGCTTCGTCGCGTCCACCAACACGTTCGCGAACAGTTCCCCTACTTGCCGTTGCATCAAACCTCTCGCCTTATCGCCAATTACATCCATCGAAATTTCTGACTCTTTATCCTTCGCCGTTTCCAACAACACGTTCGACACTTTGACGACGTTCCCGTTGATGCCGCCGCACAAACCTTTGTCCGAGGAAATCGGCACCATCAACGTCTTCGCCGTCTCCGCGCCGGGTAAATCTCCCAGTAACTTATAAAACGGAGTCACCATCCCTCTCGAGGCAATCGCTTTATCTTGGGCTGGTTTCAATCGAGACGCGGCGACCATCTTCATCGCCTTTGTGATTTTCTGAATGTTCGAGACGGATTTCATGCGTTGTTGCACGATTTGCAAGGAGACGTGACGAACGCCTTCCGGGTGCGCGCTGTTGTTGTTTGAATAAAAGTAGATAAACGTGGAGAAAAGAACGAGAAAAGGTAAGTTTCAAGAAGAATAAGAATGAGCTTATAATTTGCCCCTTAATTTGGTCCCCGAAGAAAGACCGACGAGAAAAAAAGTTTGATCGAAGAAAATCATCTCGCGAACAACGCGCATATTCATCCGATCCATCCTCGCGCCCTGACTAAACACGCGTTCTTCGCGCGAACGAATACTTTTAGCACTCGCATTCAGCGCAAACCGGTCTCGAACAATCCCGGATCATCCATCGGGTAGTGGTTCGCGCGATGCAAATTTGCGTAAAATTGAATAAAAATCGAAAATGTTCAAGCGCACCTCGCTAAATCCGCACTCCTCGTGACGGTTTGCCCGACTCTGGAGCTGGTACCACCAACGCTCGTCGCCGAGGCGCGTAAACGCGCATCTTTGAGTAATCGAAACGCGCGATTGCGAGACATTTTTGATCTTCGCAAAAGAGACGTGTGCGGACTATTCTAAACAAACACACGTTTTTCTATTGATGCGGTCGTTCCTTTTCCTCCTCCTTCTTGTGTGCAAAGCGAGGAAATTGCAAAACCCTAAATTGTCAGCCCGAGGCATGCGACGGCGAATTTCCTTAAAGCGCGCACAACAAGGAACGGAAGAAGAAACACAGCAGAGATGACGATCGCATAAAACAAACAAACGGGGCAGTAGGAGTGAAAGAATAAATAATGCTCTCCGACCTCCTCCTCCGCGATATCTGCCATTTCGTCCACCACAACGCCACGCGAGACGTCGAGAGTCTTCTCCAACAGTTGGTGATGGCATCGAAGTCGTTTCCCTCCTCGTCGGATGATGAAAAGTACCAACTCCGAGCGAAAAACTTCATCAACAAACACGCGACGTTCGACGCGCGCGGAGATAAAGTGTGGAAGATGGACGCGGAGTTTGTGTATAAGTTCAACTTGCCGTTTTCGTTCGTCGCGAAAAATGGGGGTGGTAAGAAGAGCGACGATGGGGGCGATGGTGATGGTGTTGAAGAAGATGCAGCAGCGGAGGCGGACGGCGCGACCGCGAAGAGGAGAAGAGAGTCTCGAAACGCGACGAGGAGGAACTACGCGGAGATGATGGAAGGAGAGGAAGAGGAAGAGGAGGAAGAACGAGAGGGGAATAAAAAGAGAAGGAAGAAACGATCGAAAGTAGTACAACACGCGGAACGAGAGTCGTCTCCTCCCGTCGACGAGACGCCGGCGCCGTCTCCCGTGGAAGCGAAGAAGAGAGAGACGCGACATCGACGAAAGAAAGAAAAAGAAGAAGCGATGGAAATAGAAGAGGAAACGGATGCTGAAATCCGAGACGGTGAGCGGATGGACGAAGAAACGCAGCGATTGGCTGCTTCGCTCGGGTTTACGAGCGCCATTCGACGAGGGACGTGCAGACATGCTTTATTGGAAGCCATGAGAGATAAACCGGACGGCATTACCGTGGATGAAATCATAGAGACGAGCGAGAAGAACGGGTTAGCGAGGAGTTGGAAGAATAGCAGAGTTCCGAAAAATACCGTCGTGTCGTTGATGGGAGACAAAACGTTCTCTCGAATTGGTCGAGGGTTATACGTGTTGACGTGTTATTTAAACGACGAGGACGGTGAGAATACTCCCCGCGCTGATGATAGTAAGAAAAGAAACGCGACGAAGCCTCGGCTGGAGAAACGTCAAAGCGGACTCATGAAAAAATCCCAGAACAGGGACGAGTACGACGAGAACGAGAACGACGAACCATCGCCAACGAAATGTACCAGCGCGAATGCGATAGAAGATGTGCACGAAGTCGCGTCGACGCGACCGCCGCCGACCGAGATCGTCGACGAGAAGCAGTTGAAAAATCTCGTCGAAAAACGAACGGCGGAGGAGTTGCAGAAGCAAATCGCGGTCGCGTTCGAGGCGCAGGAGAGAGCGGAGCGCATGCAAGATGAACTTTTCGCTAAGGAAGAAGAGTATATGAGAGAAGAACGGGAGAAACGGAAATTCGTCGATGACGCTGAACCAGCTTTTGATGTGCCTGAAGAGCGAGAGACGTTTCAAGGCGACGAGAACGATCGAAAAGCGCTTCTGAAACATCGGAAATGGCTCGAAGAAGAGAAGAGACGACTGATTGCGTTACGAGAGGAGTGGAAGAAAGAACAGCGCGTAAAGCGTAAAAAAGCTCAACTAGCGTTGAAAGAACCCATCAAACTGCCCAAACTAATTCAAAACGAGCGGGTGAAAGTTTTGAAGTTCGCCAACGTCGCCGTCGAGGCGATTAAAGTCATGGAGAGTTTGCGCCAAAAACTAGACCTGGTAAAAAAGAACGAGTACGATTACTCCCAAGACAAAGAAGTCGTGAAATACGCGAATAAATTAGAAAGTCAACAGAAGAAAGAGCATCGAAAAGAAGAAGCTAGGCAAAAAAAGCTAGAAGCCTTGGCGGCAGAGGAAGCGCTGAAGCCAAAACTCACCGAGGAAGAGATTGCGGAGATTGAACGCGCGAAGGCTGAAGCGAACGCGCAGAAAGCCAAAGTAAGAGCGGCCCGGCAAAGGTGGGAGAAAGCGAACAAAGAAAATCCAATCGCAGATGGTGCGTTGAAAAAGTTAGACAAGTGCTTAGCCGATGAAGACGGCAGAGAACCATTCCCGGATGTTGATACTGGAGAGAACGCGACGATGGACGACGTGACGATTGCTGAGATTGAGATTTCAGCATTCATGGACCACGTAGGTCGAGATGTTACGCACGCATTGCCGCCGTCGTTTCAATCGCTTTCATACGAGCTTTCAAATCCAACGGATGCGAGATTAGGAGCGTTGTTTGAGCGCATCTTGCGAGTCTCCATTACCACGGCGTACGATCGATTAGCGGAGTTATGGGACCGAACTTTGGAGATTGGAAGTTGGCAAGAAGTATTAGCGCAGTATTTCACGTACAAGTCAAAATCGATTGTGAACACATCGGTCGTTTCTCCGTACGACGAAGTATTGAATATCGCGCGAAAACTCTCAGAAACTCGATGGAAGAACGTTTCTCGCGCAGAGTTGGTCAGCGTTTTGCGTTTACTGTGCGAAGATTGTTTGGATTCGCAACTGGTGCGCGACGCCATCGAGCGACGAGTACAAGCGATGGATGAAACGAAGAGTAAGTTGTGGCAGAAAAGACGAGAAGAAGTGCGAAAACGCGAGATTGCTGCTGCTACTAATACTGCTAAGAAAGACGCAGATGGACAAAACGTTACGACTAATAATGAAGGTGAAGAGAATAATGCAACGCATGACGAAGAGGGCGAGGATCTCCCGCGGGCGGTTACCGAACGTCAGAAAAGTCTCATCGAGAAGCGTAAATTAGATGAAGAACGTGAAGTTCAACGCAAAAAAGAGGAAGAAGAGTACAAGTTTCATCGCGAAATACATTCATTGCTGGTGAAGTCGCACATTCGCGCGCCAGAGCTCGGAAAAGATCGCGATGGACGGCACTATTACATCTCCATTGGCGGATTTCGGGACGTGCACTCGAAAGCTCCAATCTTTTTAATCTTCGATCCAAAAGCGAGCACGGAGCAGGAAGCTTGGTGTACGATGAAATCCATCGAGGATATCGACAAGTTACTCACTACGTTAAACGAAAAAGGGAAGAAAGAGTCGGCGTTGAAAGACAGAATAATGGGAAGTTACGAATCGTTACGATTGGCGTTTGAGAAACGCGAGAGGAGAGACGCGGTGGCATCCGAACCCACGACAACGACATCTTCACCCGGTGAAAAAGAAAACGCCGTACAAATCGAACAAAAATCTACACGATTATCGAACGAAGATTCGTCGACGCTCTTCATAAAGCGTGAGCTCGGTATTCTCGCGTCGACGTGTGAATTATACGACGCTCCGGTTCCGCAAAGCGCCTCAAATTGGCACGATTGGACGCGCGCGGCGACGAAAACAGTCGGTTCTGATTTGTCGCAAATGGCGTCGTTCGTCAACGAGATTGAAGAATCTGCATTTTTTATCAGCGAACAGCCGAAAGCTGGCGCGATGGGACGAACAGATGTCGTTTCTTTCCACGCGTCGGCGGAAAAGTCTGATGACGACGACGACGACGACGCAGAAGAAGAAGAAGAAGAAGAGCAGGAACGAGATGAAGATGAAGAAATGAGGGATGACGATGCCAACGCTACGAAGAAAGACGAAGCCGCGATGCTTCAACAACAAGAATGGTGGGAAACGTTAGCGCCTCCTCGACATGCCGCGCACGATTCGCTCGCGAAAGCAAAATGCAAACAGATTTGGCGTTCGGACGAAGAAAGAATGACCTGGAAAAAAGTAGTCTCCTCGACGGAAAGTAAAGCGGTAGAATCGTCGGCAGTCTTGGCGCACGCGTTTGCCATTCTGCGCGCACAGTGTAACGTCATGTTCGAAACGCTCGAGAAAGAAAAGAAAGAAAGAGTAAGGCGTCCATCAACGAGAGAATCTCAATACGGTTTACAAGATCCATACGTAACGTTTGTCGATGCTGACGAACGCATACGACAAGGCGGCACGAAACGCACCGGCGCTAGATGCTAAAAAAACGAATAGAACGAAAAGCTTTAGAGAAACACAGAATAAATAATATTGATAGTGTGTATGTGTTGTAATAATAAACTGATATCAAACCAGTTCCGCGTGAAACGCTGATATCGCCGACATCGCTTTGTTCAACGCCGCTAGACGATCTGTGGCATTTCTTCTCATCCTCGCCGAATCCGGATCTTCCGCCAATAATTGTTTCACCGTGCTTGGATGATACAAAGTCGAAATCAAGTGTTGTTGCAACCCTCGAGCTATTGAGTTCACCAAAAAGTGCATGATTGCTTTTGGAACCATATCGGCGAGAACTGATCGCGTGAGTTTGAAGTAACTCGAAAGCAGCGTTCGCGTAACGAGCACTTGCAAAAGCTCCTCGTCGTTATCGATTTCCGAAGGTAATAAGATTCCCGGCGGCGACATCAAGGATACAACTCCAAAGGAAGTATGGTTAAAGTGATCAGACGCGTTAAGATCTTGAATAGACTGTCTCAGCGAGTCGTTTCGTCGTTTCGTTTTTGTTCCTTTACTCCCCGCGTCTTGCGGCTTCTTGGGCGTGTTGCCGTTGCCGCCCCACAAACCTTTCGATATCCACGATATTTTCGGTTCCGAAGCGCCGTTTTCTTTGTCATCGAAATGCGCGGACGCCTCGTTCGATGAGTCCGCTCGATTGTACTCGCCGTGATTGTTATTAAGTTCCGATAGGTTTTTCATTTTCAATGGTGACTTCATCGCGTTCGCCTTCTTCTTCGTCGGCGTCAACTCGTGCGCGTCCTCTTCTCCAACATTTTCCGACATCTCCATATCTTCCCGCTTCTGTTGTTGTTGTTCAGAAAACGCTCTTTCTTTTGCTCGTCTCTTTTCCAACTGCGCTTGCGCCACGCCAAGTGCTCTCGCTCCGCCAATGAAATCTGGGTGGGTGGTGTTGATGTGCGCCAACTGACAATCAACCAAATTCGTAATCATCGATTCTGCCGGATCCAATCCGTTCTTCAAAAACTCTCTCGTCGCTTCTTCGATAGCCTCGGCCAACTTTGGAAACTGTTTCGACACCTCTCTTCGCACGCAATTTGACGTCAATGTGTTCAACTCGTCGTAAACCAACTTCGCGGCTTGATGACACGGATCGGACATTTTCTCGATGGCTTTTCTCGCTAAAATTTCAAACGGTTCCTCCGGCAACAAGAGCACCGCTTTCGTCCCAGCGGCGTTTTGAATGGCCGTTCGAATATCCTCCTCCGATAATTGGTGCGTCGGGTCTAACGAACACAAACCTTTGACGAAAATTTCTTGCAAAACGTAATGCACTCTCGCGCCACCTTCCAAAGAATCCGTGGCTAAATTTTTCGATTTGCCTTGCACAGCGCCGTCGACGGCGTTGCAAAACGTGTGAATTTTCTGCAAAACCACGCTCGCTTGCGCGGAATCCGAGTCAGGAACGCACTCGCCAAACTCCGCGACGTCACACGCCGCTTTATCTCGTCTCTTGGACACGCTTCGGTGTAAATCCGGCAACAATCTCGCCACGTGTTCGGACAATAATCGAGACACGGTGTTCCCCAACGCCTTCATACCGCACCGGCCGATAATCTCCGCGTACTCCTTCCTCGATTGAAAGAAATCCCCTTCCGCGTTCCTCGCTTTTTCCATGCTCACTTTTCCCGCGATATCCGCCTGACATCTATTCACAACCCCAATGTATCCCAGTTTCAACGGCACTACCTCATTTTTCAAATACGCTCTCGCGTCTGTCCCTCGATCCATAATGTCCAACTTCGTAATCACCCCAATCGTTCTCAACCCTTCGGGATCGACCAACTGCGCCAACGTCAACGCGTCCGAGTTTGCCAAATCCGAATTCGCCGGCGATACCGCCAAAATCAAACACGAATCTCTCTTAATGTAACTCAAAATCATATTTCTGATTTGCTTCTCGATATCTTTCGGCTGATCGCCAACCGGCACTCTCGTTATCCCCGGTAAATCCACCAAAGTCATCGTCAACACGTTCGGCGAACAAATTTTCAGACGAATTTGCTGGTCCGACACCGCTTTGTTCGTACCCGTCACTCGGTTCGTCTCCTGGTCAATCTCTCGACGAATCTCTTCGAAGTCCGTGAACCGCTCCCCCGGTCGATGGAGAAACTCGCCCCACTCGCTCGGAGCGTTGGAGCGAGGATTGGTCGGCGTGTGGACCAGTTGCAAGAGAAGAGGTCGACGCGTGCATATTTCCGGACCTCGAGGGAGAAAGTCTCGGCCAACCTGTTGTTATAATCACAGTAAGC
>Ga0213863_10001016_pt1 | contig 21019 bp, 12 predicted proteins | sample PICome_8_FD_160128 | JGI IMG/M metagenome (GOLD analysis project Ga0213863, IMG submission 160128) | Coastal seawater microbial communities near Pivers Island, North Carolina, United States - PICO497 | ecosystem: Environmental > Aquatic > Marine > Coastal | place: USA: North Carolina... | reverse complement strand
CTGCAATGCGCGGCGCGGGGAGGAGCAAGCGGCCGTGACCGCGCGTCCGGGCACCACGCGCGACGCGCTCGGGGCTCCGGCGGAGCTCGGCGGCTGGCCCGTGATTCTGGTCGATACGGCGGGGGAGCGAGACCTGGCGATCCCCGTCGCCATGGGGGACCCAGCTGCGTCCGTGGAGGCCGAAGGGCAGCGCCTCGCCCGCGGGGTCGCCTCGCGCGCGGATCTCGTGCTGGAACTCTCACCCTTGGGCTCGGAGCGAGTGGCCGCGGCGCCAGGCGGTCCGGGACTTGCGGGGCGACGCCTCCACCTGGAGAGCCGAGCCGCAGAGCGGCGCGGCATCAGCCCCGCGGGCTGGGGGCCCCTCGGGATCTCTGCCCTTGAGGACCCGACGCACGCGAGGAAGACCATCGGGAACCTGTTTATCGAGCACCTCGGGCTCGGCGGCCACCCCGGCTGGGTTGCTGGGCGGGCCGTTCCGTTCGAGCCGGAGCTCCTGGAGCGACTGTGCGATCTCGCGACGGCCGAGACCGTCGACGGTTCGACGCTCGCTTCTCTGCTCGCATCGCTCTAGCTTCTCAGGCGCGGGCGCAAGGTCTCCTCCACGGGACCCTGCTCGAGGAGATGGCGCGAATGACCCAGGACACAGCGGCGGACGGCAGCAGCGAACCCGAACAGGCGGAGGGCGACCGCGCCCCCGGTGGGGCGCTGGCCCCGAGCGCGGGGGGGCCCCCGAGCGCGGGGATGGGCCCGCCCACGGCGAGGCATCTCGTCTCGATTGACGACGTCTCGCTCGCTGAGATGCACGCGCTCTTCCGGCTGGCCGACCGCTTCGCAGCGGACCCTCGGGCGTTCGCTGATACCTGTCCGGGGTTCATCTCGGCGAGCCTCTTCTATGAGCCCTCTACCCGGACGCGGCTGTCCTTCGAGTCAGCCATGCTCCGGCTTGGCGGCGGCGTCCTGACCGCCGCGGAGATGACGAGCTCAAGCGTCGTCAAGGGGGAGTCCTTGGCGGACACGATCCGGGTCGTGGGGGGCGGGTACGCGGACGTGATCGTCCTCCGCCATCCCAGCGAGGGGGCCGCGAGGCTCGCGGCACGCTACTCACCGGTCCCGGTCATCAACGCCGGCGACGGAAGCCTCGAACACCCGACCCAGACGCTCTGCGATCTCTACAACCTCCACGTGGAGCGCGGCAAGATCGAGGGTCTGGACGTGGTCCTCGCGGGTGACCTCAAGTACAGCCGGACGGTCCACTCCTTCGCGTACGCCCTGGCCCGGTTCGGGGCCAATATTGTCTGCGTTCCTCAGGCTGGCCTTGAGCTCCCTGACTACGTGGTGGAGCGGCTCCACGAGGAGTTCCAGGTCGAACCCATGCGGGCGGATGCGCGACGGCTCGGCAACCTGGCCTCCAACAGCGACGCGGTGTACCTCACCCCTCAGAAGCCCCACCAGCTCTCGCTCTTCACGGATGCCCGCGGGTGGGAGGTGCAGAGCGTGGATGCGGTCTACATGACCCGGCCTCAGACCGAGCGGCACTCGGGCACCGAGCTGTCCGAGACGGCCTACCTTCGACTTGAGAAGCGCGCCATGGCCGCCGAGTCCCTGCGGGACGCGGTCGTGATGCACCCCCTGCCGAGGCGAGATGAGATCAGCGACGAGGTCGACGCGGACCCCCGGAGCATCTACTTCAAGCAGGCGGCGCGTGGCGTCCCGATCCGGATGGCGATCCTGGCCTGGCTCCTTGGGCGAGTGCCTCTCGAGTCCGCGGGTGAGCCGGCCGAAATGCGCGAGTCCTACGGGGTCCCCGTGGGTCCCAATCCCTGCCCGAACCCGTCGTGCATCTCGCGCACGGAGACCCGGCATGCGGAGCCGCGCTTTCGGATCCTTGAGCGCGACCCGCTGCGCGTGGCGTGCGCCTATTGCACCCGGGAGCTGTCCCACGCCGTCATCGGCTGTTCCCGCTCCAGGATCTTCCACGCGCCCGAAGCGGGGACCATCCGTCTGATCCTCCCCGAGCACCTCGTGTTCTTCGGGAACGAAGAGGCCGCCGTGGAGGCGGGCTTCCGACCAGCAGTCAGCCTGACGGGGCACTGAATCCGCTCCGGGCAGGGGAGCGCACTCCATGCAGCGGGGCCGCTCTCGCTCCCCGTGAGGCCTCGGCGGAGGTTCATGGGACGCTCCAGGGAGCCGTGGGGGGGGGCTCCGGAGGGCCGGCTGGAAGCCGCAAGGCTGCGCGACGGAGAATCAGTCGCTTCCCCGGCGCCCCGGGCGGTTCCTCTCGGGGGAGGTTCAGACGCTGTGCGGTTCCGCACGCGTCTGGGGCTGCGGACCGTGTTTCAGGGCCGGATCGCGGCTTCAGGCACGATCTGGGGCCGATTCGCGGCTCCGGCACAGAGGTTGCTCAGGTACGCTCCCTTGACCCCCGTCCACTCTGTGGAACAATGCTCGACCCACAGGCCGCCCGAGGCAGCCTGCGGTCCCGGTCGCGCTGCGGTTCCCACCGAATAGGCGACTCCCTACCCCCCCCCGCTGGGCCACCGCGCTCGATGCTTCTGAGGCGTCGAACGAGGTGACGTCCTTCGAATCAACGACGTAACGATGCCGATGACCACTCATCAGCCCAACAACTCGCCCCGAACCAGTCGAGCCCCCCGATTCCTGGCGGGCCTGATCCTGGGTTTGGGGGCCACCGCATGTGGGGGCGGCTCCTCCGCTGAGTCCACGCCTGGGGGCGGCCAGGGGATCACGGACGGCACGTTCTACTTCACCGACACCAACTCGGGCGGCAGCGCCACCGAGGTCAGGCTTGTCTCCACCAGGTTTGGCCGCCTCGTGCAGCTGTTTGGCCTGGACGAGAACGGCTTGCGGGTTCCCATGGGGGACGACTTCGTGATTCCTCAGTCTCTCGCCTCTGACGAGGTGGACTACGAGATCGGGATCAACGCGATCACCGGACAGGAGAACCTCACCGTCCTGAGAGACGTCTCCACGCGGGAGGGCCTCGAGGAATTCGTCGCCCTTCTGCAGGCCGCTGGTGAGGGCCTCGACCTGATCCAGGTCCAGGACCTCAACACATCGGGGGTCTTCTCGATGCTCCCGCGGAACTCCGCGGTCGTGCTGACGTTTGACGATCTGATCGACCCCAACACCATCAATCGGAACTCGATCCAGATCGCCACGGGCCTCCCGCCGGCGTTCCCGTTCGAGGCTCGGATCTTCCCGTCCGCGTTCTACGGTGACATCGGCCCCGGCGGCCAGCTGTTCCCGACGCGCGTCGTGATCGACCTGACGATCAGCGAGCTGGAAGCGTTCGCGTCGAATCCGCCGCTGGTGATCAACGGGATCGGACTGCCGCCGAGCCTTGTGCTCGGCGACGCGAACGCCCAGCTACGGATCCCGACGCGAACGAACGCTGCGCAGGGGATCACCACCGTGCTCTCCAACATCACCGATCACCAGCTGGGGACCTCCAACAACGGCCCGGTGGACAACTCGTCGTCGACCCGCCCTGTCACCCGCGCATTCCGCTCGGGGGGCCGGCCCGATCTGATCAGCGATCCGTTCAACGGCTTCCTGCGGGACAGCCTTGCGCCGGTTGTCGTGGGGTCGACGCCCATTGACGTTCCGATGGCTCCGACCCAGGTTGGCGGTCCGGAGAGCACCTCATTCGTGATCCCGCAAATCGTCTTCCAATCCTCCCTGTGCGGGTCGCCGCCCCAGCCGGGGGACGTGATTGACCAGTCCGGCGTCTTTGCCCAGGTGGCCGCTGATGCGCCGCCCCCGGTTGGCGGCCTTGTGTCTGGCGTCCAGGTCCAACTGCTGAGCTATCCCGCAGCTTGGAGCGGCCCTGGCGACTGGGAGCTCTTCGGCGCGGTGCCGGCGAGCTACCAGACGGCGTTCGACCCGCTCCCCGACGCTCAGCGTCCCCAGTGCTACACGCAGATCCTCCCGCAGGCCGTTGGGTTCCCCGAGGACCCTGGCTTCGGGATCTCCACAGGCGCTCAGATGACCTTCCGGTTCAGCGAGCCGATGGATCCCCTGTCGCTCACGGCCTTCGACTCCCTCACGCTCACCCGTGAGCTGATCCCGTCCGTGGGGAACCTGCCGACCTCCGATTACGTGGTCGGCAGCGTGGGGCAATCCGCTGATTTGCGACGCGTGACCTTCGTCCCCGGCCAGCCCCTGGCGCACGAGGAGGGAGTCTCTGAGAGCTACTTCCTCACGTTGGCCAACGTCGGGGATGACTTCCCGCCGCGTGACCTCGCAGGCAACATCGTCGAGACGGTGCCGGCCGTGGACCTCGTGGTCGCCCCGGCACAATCGTCCCAGCTCACCGGCGGGCGCGTGAGTCGCTTCACTTCCATTGACGAGGAGCCCCCCTTTGGCAACAAGCCGGAGTGGGGCGGCCAGTTCCTTGTGGACAGCGGCCGCCAGCTGATCCGGCCTCGCCCCGTGATCCGCAGCTTCGTTCCGATCAACGAGAGCCAGGCGATCGTGCAGCAGATGACCCAGTTCCCTCAGGGGGTCGTCACGCCTCTCTCGAACTTCGGCTCGAAGATGCAGACGCTTTGGCGCTACTGCGACGCGGGCTTCTCGCTGACCGATCCCCAGAACCTCAACATCGATGTTGAGGGCCTGAACTGGCAGCCGTCCGGCGGGGTGATCACCCCTGACGCGTTCGCCCAGTTCGAGATCAAGCTCTCGCACTGCCGCTACGCTCCGGACGAGATCATCGACCCGTCCAGCCTCTTCCCCCAGTTCCAGAACTCCGGTCTGCGGCCGCAGTACGACAGCAACGTCCTCCCTGGGGCTCCGAATATCACCGTTCACCCGCGTGAGCGCGGCTACACGGTGGACTCCGGCAACCTGTTCACGACCCCCACGGGCGCGAGCCTGCTGCCGTTCCCGATGAACCGCGGAATCGCTCCGGAGGACTTCACGTACTACACCTGGCGGGACACAACGATCCGGGACCGCGCGGGCATCTCCAACGGGGGGGTGGAGCCGCAGGCCTACCTCCTGGCGCTGGGCATCGAAGCGCCGCTCGTCCCTTACTACCGCCCGGGGCAGGTCCAGACCTCTGGTCTACCGCTCCTGATGGAGTTCAGGACCTACCCGGATCCCGAGGCCATTGGCCTCAACGCGTGGGTCCTTGCGTTGGCGGTGAACTCGTCCTCGCGCCCGTACTTCCGGGCGTTCAGCACGGGCGGCGTGAACCAGGCCGGAACGACGGTCTTCGTCAACCCGGACTCGCAGAGCATCTCCAACGGCGGGTTCAACCCCGGCTCGCTCCCCAACCCCGGGGCGCCGACCTTCGGTCGTGACAACACGGTCCACCTCGGCGGCATCGACTACATCACGCGAGTGAGCCAGGTTTACTCGATCTGGTCCGAGTCGATCATCCCCTCGGAGGCCAACTTCAGCACCCGGGTCTACAACCCGCCGATCCTCGAGCCTGACGCCAACGCCCAGCCGCCGGGGACGGAGATCACGGTCAACTTCCGCGGGGCTCAGTCGTTCACCTACGACAACAGTGGTCTGTATCGGGTGGACAACGATGCGGATGATGGCGGCCTCGGGAACGGGATCATCGATTACACCGAGGACGGCTTCTCGCTCGACCTCTACGGCGATTACTACAACGAGGTCGATACGGCAGCCATCGCCGGGTCGATCAACCACGACACCAACGCCATGAACCCGGGGATCAGCTTCCTGGGAGCCTCGGACGACTGGAAGAGCGAGGTGAGTCAGATCAATGACGCTCGCTTTTACCAGGTGCGCCTGACCTTCGTGGGCAACCCCGTGACGGTGCAGACACCTGAGCTGTCCGCCTTCGCGATGACCTGGTCGCAGGACTAGGTTCCTCGAGCTCAAACCCACTCTCTCTCGAGCGTTCCACGCCGAGTCCATCGAACCCAATTTGACGTCTCAGCGCGGCGCCCCCTCGCCGCCGAACGCGCCTGCTCCCTTCCGAATGTTCAACACCCCCCAAGCGAACATCTCCACCATGCCGCGACCGCAACGACGACTTCAGGCCTTTCTAACTGCCTCCCTCGGGGCTCTCACCCTCGTCGCATGCAGCGGCAGCGGCAGCGACTCAGGGGGCGGTGCAGGCACCAACCCCGGGTCCGACTTCGCCGTGGTGAGTTCCAACGTGCTCAACGGGTCGATCTGGCAGCTGAACCGCGCCATCGACATCGAGTTCAACCAGGACGTGGACTTCTCCACGGTCTCTCTGAGCACGATTCAGATCGTCGACACACAGGGCGGCCCGGCGATCGGGACGTTCACCGCGTCGGATCTCCGCACGGTGCGCTTTCAGCCGGTCTGCCCGACGGACAACCTGAACTCGAATGGGGGTCTCAAGCAAGGACGCGAGTACAGCCTCCGCGTGGTCTCGGATCCGACAGGGGTGACGGTCCTCAGTACGACGGGTGCTGCCCTCGGCGTTGGCCTCAACATCGGCTTCACGACGCCGGAGTCCACCGACCCGCTGGTGCTCTTCGTCGACGTCGTCGCAGGCCCGCCGCAGGTCCGGGTTCGAGGCTTGAACGGTGAGCCCCTCGACTCGCTCTCCGCGTCCGCCGTCGAGTTCGGCGACGGGACGACCGAGTACTTTCAGTTCGATCCGCTGACGCAGCTCGGCGGAATTGCCAGCGACGTGCCGCTGAACCTCTACAGCGACGTCTCCCAGCAGTTCTCCGTCGTGCTGCGCTTCAATCAGCCTGTGTTCGCGGGGACGAGCAACGTCAACTCGCAGCTGATTGAGATGCAGTACAGCTACAACGGAGTGAACTGGTCCAGGGTGCCTTCGGCGGTGGCGCTGATCGATAACTGCACCCAGACGGGCTCCTCCCTGCGGGTCACGCCGGGTGGCGTGGTACCCCAGGACGCGTCGCTCCGCGTCGTGGTCAAGGAGGGGTTCCAGGACCTCACAGGCGACAGCGTCCAGGCGACTCAAACCAGCTTTGCGCGGATGACCTCGACCCTCGCCAACCCCGGCGGCGCCGGGGGTACGGAGGATGATGGAAGCGACGAGATCCTCGTTCCCTTCAGCCTGCCCGGAACGAGCACGGGTTCGCTGGAGGACACGGCGATCGCCTCCGCGTTCCCCCGGGCTGGCTGGTCGGCTCCTCAGAATGAGGGGGTCCTCGCGGCCTCCTTCGACTTCGACGGTACTGGCGGCCCGGGCGGCGACTTCGACTGGTACATCCGTACCGGCGAGACCATTTTCCTGAACACTTCCGGTGACCAGATCATCGGGGGTCCGAACGGCGAGCCCTTCTTCACCCAGCCGGTGTTCAACGGCGTCGTGGACGTCAACGACCTCGTTGTTGAGGCCGGTGGCCGACTCGTGATCCAGGGTCCGAACACCTGCACCATTCTCGCCACTGGCTCCGTCACGATTCGTGGCGAGGTCTCGCTCGACGGCGGAGACAACGCAGGTGTCGGCACGCTGAACACCACCAACCAGCCCGAGGAAGGTGCCGAGGGCCAGGCCGGTGGTGGCGCCGGGGGCGCCGCCTCGTTCCTGACCTCCCAGTCGACTCCGCAGGGTGCCCCCGGCGAAGGCTACTTCGGCATCCCGAACCTGGGCGGCGGGGGTGGAGAGACCACCTTCGCGCCCCCCGGAACCTGCTCCATCGAGAACCGGCGCGGTGCCGGCGGCGGCGGCGGTGTCACCGGAAAGGACATCCGATTCGACGTTCAGACAGGAGCCCCGACCGGCCTCATTCGATGCCAGACCCTGGTGGGTATGGACGCTGAGCCGGGCTTCACGGGTTGCCCCGACGCTACCGGCGCCGTTTCCGGATCGGGTCCGGCCCAAGGCGGGAGCCTCGGTCCGTCGCCGTTCACCGATGAGCGGTCCGACAACGACTTCCTTGGCACCCTGCTGACCTCCAATGGCGAGCAGATCCTCGGTGAGCTCACCGGGGTGATCGCTGGGTCCGGCGGCGGTGGCGGTGGCGACGCTTCACGCACGTCGACCTTCCCTCAGACCCCCTTCAACCCCACGGGTGACGAGAAGGGCTCCGGCGGCGGCGGCGGTGCCGGCGGTCTCCTCGTGCTCGCCATTGGCAACATCGAGCTCCTTGGCGACGGCGAGCTCTCGGCCAACGGCGGCGACGGCGGTGGCGGCGAGAACTCGATCTTCTTCGACCGGATCGGCGGCGGTTCCGGTGGCGGTTCCGGCGGCCACATCGTGCTCTCCAGCGCGGGTGCCATCGTCATCGAGTCGCAGGCGACTGCGACCTCGGTCGGAGCCTTCTACGACGACGACGGCGCGGTCCCCATCCACGAGACTCGTCCGCTCCGCGCTCTTGGCGGCCAGGGTGGCTGCGGCAAGGACAGCCGCTGCGGCGCCAACGAGAACGGCTCCACTCAGTGGCGCCAGGACGCGATCCCGATCGCGCACTTCGAGGGCAACACGACGATCCCGCCGCAGAACCAGAACATCTGGCTGCAGTGCAACAACATCGACGCCTGTGCGGTGATCCAGCCGCCCGAAGGCACGGTCATCGGCGGCGGGGGTGACGGTGGTCCCGGGATCATCCAGCTCCACGTGTCCGACCCTGCGACCCAGCTGCAATTCCCCAACGCCACCGGAACGTACGGGATCGACCTTGACCCGACGCGCTCGATGGCTCCCCCGCCCATTGGCTGGACCAGCCCCTCTCAGCCCGCGGACGTGCTGATCCCCTTCTTCAGTGCGCGCTCCGAGGCCTTCTCGGTCTGGATCCCGCTGGGCCTCGCCCGCCTGAACCCCGGTGGTGTGTCAGAGCAGGTTGAACTGCTCTTCAGCGGCACCGACCTGGGCACTGGCTCGGTGCCTCGCAGCGGCACGGTCGCGGCAGAGCTGCCGGCGATCTTCCCCTACACGGCGATCCCCGCTGGCGGCGCGCTGCCGGCGGTGGATGGTGCCACGGCGACGTTCACGTTCCCCGGCGCAGGCTTCGATGACATCTACAAGCTCAACCCGGCGCTGACGCGAGAGTTCGCCGTGCGCATCCGAGACGGTGCGGGCCCCGCGGCCACCGAGTTCATCGTTCAGTCGGGGTCCTACGACGGTGTCGCTGACGCGCTGTCGCTGGTCGTTGATCCCCGGGGCACGACCCTCGAGGACACGCTCGTGGCGCTCGGTGTCGGGAACGGCACCGTCCAGGTCGAGGTGGTCCCGTTCTTCTACCGCCTCCGTACGGCAGGCATCGAGGACGCCTTCCCGCTGAACACCTCGGTGGAGATTTCCTTCGACGCCACGATCGAGAACCCTCTGACGGGGAGCCGAGCGCGATCCCGACCGACTCGTTCAGCAACGGAGACCTCTCGGCGTTCGCGACGAACATCTCGGCCTTGAACAGCGCAGACTGGGGCTTCATCCGGTTCAAGGCGGTGTTCAACCTGGACGTGGACAACTCTGGTGTGGATCTCGCTGCGCCGCGGCCCGCGCTGGACTACCTCCGGGTCCAGTACAAGTTCTGATCCTTCCGTTCGGCACTTAGTGCGTCGAGGCCCGCTGATCGCGCTTGCGATCAGCGGGCCTCGTTCGTTTGATCGAGCCATGCTCCTCTCCAAGAGACCAGTGGGGCCGTGTCGCTGGAGGCGCGGTCGGTCCACAACGGAACGCCCTGGGTCTCGTTCCAGAGGTGCGCGCTTGGGACTCGATGGGGGCCTCGCGCGGGGGCTGTGCTTCTCCCTTCGGCAGGTCGTACTCGTCGTCGCCTGGGGGCTCGCTGGTTGCTTGCCTGGTCCACCCGATGAGGTCGCGCTTCAGCTGGAGGCCCTGTCCCCGGAGGCTGGCGGCCCGCTGCTCCTGCTGAACGACTCGATCCGCTTGACGTTCAATCAGGCCGTGGATCCGACCTCGGTGACCCGGGACTCGGCGCGGCTCGTCAGCGAGTTGACCGGGCTGGAGGCCCAGGGGGACTGGGAGGTCGACGGGCGACTCGTTCGGTTTCGGCCCGCGGGTGTGCGCAACCAGGCGCTCTCGGACGGGGGATTCGTCCCCGGGCAGCGCTATCGATTGACCCTCGTGGGGTTCCCCTTCCTCGGCGCTGTGCGCTCGGTTGGCGGGGCAGCGCTGGATCGATCGATGTCCTTCGACTTCCGCGCGGTGTCGGTCGAGGGGACGGAGGTGCCAGGAGATGAAGGATCGGCGGTGCTCCGTGATGCGTCACCTGGCCGAGCGGCGGTCCTCCGGGTTGCAGCGGGTGACCCGGGGTCATCGGATACTCTCCCGCTGGCCTGGGATGAGCCGCTTCAACTCTCTTGCTCTGAACCGGTGGATCCCAGGTCCATCAAGGCCGCGGACTATGAGTTCCGCCTGAGCCTTGCACCCCCTTCTGAGGCCGTGCCGCTGCTGATGCCGCCGATCGAGGTCGCCAGGATCGAGGTGGTGTCGAATGAGGGGGAGATCGGGACGGCAAAGGGCGCAGACGGGGCCGGCGGCGCTCGGCTCCGTGTCTATCCTCGGACTCCCTTCCCGGTCGTCGCGGGTCGCGGCCCGGCGCTGTTCGAGTTGCACCTGAGGGCGGGGCTCGGCGGTGGAATCCGCGACTTCTCTGGGACCTCGGTGGGGCTACCCCAGCGCCCCATCCGCTTCATCGTGGCGCGGGAGTGGATGCGCTCTCCGGAGGGAAGCGACAGCTACACCTTCGACTTCACTGACGATCTTGACTTCGTGCCGGTGCTCGACCGACAGAGCGACGGTACGGCACGGTGGGTCGGGAACGGGCGTGTTGATATCCGGTATCCGGCGGCAGCTGGGGACGGGCGATTGGGCGACGTGGTGCTGGGTGAGTCGGAGGCCGGCAAGGACACCCAGGCGACGAGGCTGTCGATCCCCGAGGGGAGAGAGACCCACCTCACCGGAGGGGGCCTCGTGGTCCTGCGGGCGCAGGGGCGCCTGAATCTCGAGGGGGACCTCATCCGACGGGCGGCGGCGACGGAGGCACCTGGCATGTGGGACTCCGCCAAGCTCCTCATTCCGCAAGGGCAGTCAGAGTCCCTCTCGACGTGGCTGAAGCGAGCGGCGGCATTGGATCACCCCTGGACCGTGGTCATCGCCGGTGGAGACCTCGTCGTGACGGGGGAAATCAATGTGGACACCCCACTGCTGTTGGTCGCAGGCGGCCGGATTCGCGGCAAGGGGAGGCCGCGGGCAGCCGATGGGCAGCTCTGGTTGCTGGGGGAGGGCGGGGGCTTCGAACTCCCGCACCAGTACAACCCCAACGCCAGCCCCAACGTGGTCCCGCCTCTCCTGATCGATGAGCCCCTGCATAATCCACTCGCTCGCCCGCTCACCTTCGTGGCGTTGTCCTCTCCTGTCCCGAAGGGGCAGCGCCCACGCTTCTGGCAGGAGGCGGAGGTCATGGGCTCCCGGGGCGGTCGAGGCGACTACCGCGTGCAGTTCCTGCGCGCAGACATCCTCCAGCAAGGAGAGGCGGGGCTCGCTCAGGCTGCTCGATTCGATCAGCCCGGCCTCGTCGTCGAGCCGACCACTGGCGCCGGAACGACGGTCCGCATGAGGGTGGAGCTCGTCGTCTATCCGCGCCGCGGGTCCTGGGACCCGCCCTTCGTGGACCGCGTAGACCTGGCCTGGAGCCCCGAACGATGAGCTGGCTTGGTTTCGTCCTCACGTTCCCCGCGCTTGAGAGCGCCGGGTTCGGGTTCTTCTGGGTCGCGATGGGGCTCTTCGTCGGCTCCTTCCTCAACGTCTGCATCCATCGCTTTCCGGTGGAGGGCGCCTCCGTATGGAGCCCCTCCCGGTCCCACTGCCCGGGGTGCGATCGGCAGCTCGGGTGGCGCGAGAACCTCCCTGTCCTCTCGTGGCTCATGCAGCGCGGGCGCTGCCTGGGCTGCGCCGCCCCGATCCACTGGCGGTATCCGGTCGTCGAGCTGATCGGTGCGGCCGTCTTCTACCTCTCGTGGCGCGCTGCGGCCTCGCAGGGGTGGAGCTTCCTGGTGCTCGACTCGATCGTGCTCGCGGCGCTGGTGGTGGCCACCTTCGTGGACTTTGAGCGGTACGAGATCCCTGACCAGGTCTCCATCGGCGGGATGTGGGCGGCCCCGATCGTGTCCTTCTTGTTGCCGGCGCTGCACTCGTCTGGATTGGTGGCCGTGGCGCTCGCCCCGGGAGGGGCTGTGGATGGGGTCGCCTCGCTGTCCGAGTGCCTCGCCGGGATGGCGCTGGGCGGTGGCGTCCTCTACGGGCTCGGCTGGATCGGCAAGCGGGCCTCCGGCGCCGATGCCATGGGCTTCGGAGACGTGAAGCTGATGGCCGCGGGAGGGGGTCTGGTGGGGGTCTTGGGGACGTTCCAGGCCCTCCAGGTGGCCGTCTTCGCTGGATCGCTAGTGGGGGTACTCAACATCCTGCGCTGGTACCTGGTGGTTCGGGCCCGGCAGCGACGCCGTAGGCTCCCGAATCGCGGTCGCCCACAGGCCCTTCGTACCGCGAGGGTCCTGGGCCGATATCTGCCCTTTGGCCCGTACTTGGCCCTTGGTATTGGAATCGTGCTCCTCGATTGGAAAGATGTGATTGACCTGCTGCCGTTCGGGCTGGGATAGGGATCCCACCGGCGGCACGAGCAGGGTTATCGAATCCGACTGAGGGGACCCCATGAACACTTCTGACCAGCCCATGACCAGCGCGCCGATCCACCGCCGCATTGCGCTTGCACTCACCCTGCTCGCGGCGCCCACCTTCACCTCCTGCGTCACCGAGACCCAAATGCGCCTCTCGGTGGAGGAGCGCGACCGAGAGATCGCGGTGCTCCGTTCGGACAAGATCGAGCTCCAAGAGCGGGTCTCCCTGATGACCTACGAGGCGGAGGACCTGCGCGATCAGCTGGACAAGGCTCGCACGGCCATGCCGTCCACTCAGCCGGCGTCGTTCCCCGGCGAGGCCGCGCTGGTGCCCTTTCCCGAGCTGGAGAACCAGGGCATCACCGTCAGCCGTCGCGCCGGCGACACCGTGATCTCGGTTCCCACCGAGATCACCTTCGGCTCCGGCAAGGCGACGGTCTCCAAGGAGGGCCGCCGCGCCCTCGCGTCGGTGGCCTCGCGTCTCAAGTCGGACTTCCCTGACGATTCGAAGTTCCACATCGAGGGGCACACCGACAGCGACCCGATCAGGAAGTCCAAGTTCAAGTCCAACCGGGACCTGTCCATCCAGCGCGCCATGGCCGTGCTCGAGTTCCTCGTCGCCGAGTCTCGGATCCCCGATGACCGCTTCGTCGTGGCGGGGTACGGGCAGTACGCACCGGTGGCGCCGAACCAGGGGGCCCAGAAGGGCAAGAACCGCCGGGTCGAGATCGTCGTCAAGGACCGCAGGTAGAGTCCGCGATGTGGCCGCGCTCGCGCGCGGCGTCGAGGCCAGGACGGCCAGCCGGGGGGACTCCTCCTGGCTGGCCGTCCTGGCGTGGACTGAGACTCAGGACGGTGGGGGACCTCGGAGGCCGGCGCCCCGGTTGGCGCGCGGAGACCGAACGCGCTCAGTCCATTTCATTCAAGCGATCGGGCGCGGTGCGTCGATGGGAGACTCGAAGCCCCTTGCCATCGGGGGCGTTATGCCATGATCTCAATGGAAGAACTCCTGGCGCTGCTCATGCGCCAGGGCGGCTCCGACCTTCATATCTCGGTCGGTAGCCCGCCCAGACTCCGCATCAACGGCGCCCTCGCCGCGGTCGAGCACCCTCCCTTGGATGCGGAGACGACCCGAAGGCTCAGCACGAGCCTCCTGAACTCGGAGCAGATCGCTCGGCTCGACCGAGAGCTCGAGCTGGACTGCTCCGTGGGCATCGAGGGGCTCGGCCGATTCAGGGTCAACACCTTCCATCAGCGGGGTGCGGTGGCCTGCGTCCTGCGCGCGATCCCCGAGGGGACGCCCACGTTCGAGCAGCTGGGCATGCCGCTCGAGCTCTGCAAGCGCCTGTGCAACCTCTCGTCAGGACTTGTCCTGTTCACGGGGGTGACGGGCTCGGGCAAGTCCACATCGCTCGCGGCGATGATCGACCACATCAACGAGAGTCGGAGTGACCACATCGTCACCATCGAGGATCCCGTCGAATTCACGCACCGACACAAGCGGTGCATGGTGACGCAGCGCGAAGTGGGGGACGACACCCATGGATTCGCGCAGGCGCTCAAGAGCGTGCTGCGGCAGGACCCAGACGTCGTGCTGGTAGGAGAGCTTCGCGACCACGAGACGATCGAGGCCGCCTTGACGCTCGCCGAGACAGGCCACCTGACCTTCGGCACCCTCCATACTTCCGACGCCGTCCAGACGATGAACCGCATCATCGACGTGTTCCCAGCTCACCAGCAGGAGCAGGTCCGGACGATGCTCTCGTTCACGCTTGAGGCCGTCTTCAGCCAGTCGCTGGTCCCGACTGCGCGCGGCGAAGGGCGCGTGCTCGCCTCTGAGATCATGATCGCAACCCCTGCGATCCGGGCCCTCATTCGTGACGACAAGGCACACCAGATCTACTCGCACATCCAGACCGGGGCGCAGCACGGCATGCGGACGATGACCCAGAGCCTCGCCGACCTCGTCCGCGCCGGCGCATGCCGCCTGACCGAGGCCGAGCGCCTCGTGCCGGATCCGAATGAACTTCATAGCGCGTTGAGCGCTGCCTGAAATGGTCACCGTTTCATCCAAGGTCAAGGCACTCCTCATCGGGGAGGGCCTCATCTCCGAGAGTGAGTGGTCACGGGCATCTGCCGGAGAAGGGGAGCCCATCGAGACGCTTCTCCAGGACGGCGACCTCAATGAGCAAGCCCTCATGGAGGTCATGGGGCGAGCCGCCGGGATCCCTCCGGTGGACCTCCGACGGGTCGAGCTCGACACCTCGGTGGTCGACACTGTCGCCCCCGAACTCTGCCGCGAGCGGGGCTTCATCCCGGTGGCGAAGAGTGGGGATGTCCTCACGATTGCGGTCTCTGACCCCTTCGATGTCCTCCTCTTCGACGACCTCAAGCGAGTCACTCACTGCCACATCCGGCCGGTCTTCTCCCACCGATCCATGGTGAACAGCGCGTTGAAGCGCATGCTCAGCGGCGGAACGTCGGTCGAGGAGTTGATGGAGAAGGTGGGCGAGAGCGACGAGATCGAGGTCCGGGGCGAGGAGGCCGAGGACATCGAGATGGCGGACCTCGACGGCGCGGACGCGCCGGCCGTCAAGCTCGCCAACGCGATCATCCTGGGAGCGCTCCGGGACAAGGCCAGCGACATCCACATCGAGCCAGGGGACCGGAGCCTGCGGGTCCGCTACCGCATCGACGGACGCTTGCGGCAGATCATGACGCCGCCGAAGTCCCTGCTCCCGGCCCTCTCCAGTCGACTGAAGATCCTCGCTCAGCTGGACATCGCCGAGCGTAACGCGCCGCAAGACGGCAAGTTCCGGATCAAGTACCAGGGACGCACCGTGGACTTCCGGATCTCGGTCCTCCCGGTCGTCGGCGGCGAGAAGTCGGTGATCCGGATCCTCGACAGCGGGAGCATCTCCTTGGATCTCGCGAAGATGGGGTTCGAAGACCAGTCGTATCAGGATGTCCAGGACGCGATCCACGCGCCGTATGGGATGGTGCTCGTCACCGGCCCGACGGGCTCAGGTAAGTCGACCACCCTCTATTCCTGCGTGGCCGCGGTGGCCCATCCCGAGGTCAACGTCACCACGGTGGAGGATCCGGTCGAGTACCGCATGGATGGCATCAACCAGGTGCCGGTCAACCCGAAGAGGGGCACGACCTTCGCGGGAGCGCTGCGCTCGATCCTCCGTCAGGACCCGGACATCGTCCTCGTCGGTGAGATCCGGGACAAGGAGACCGCCGACATCGCCATCAAGGCCGCGCTGACAGGGCACCTTGTGCTCACGACGCTCCACACGAACGACGCGGCAGCCACCATCACCAGGCTCATCGACATGGGGATCGACCCCTTCATGGTGTCGAGCTCGATCCTGGTGATCTGCGCCCAGCGACTCGGTCGTCGGCTCTGCACCTCGTGCAAGGTCGCCATCGAAGAGCCGCCGCGCGAGGAGCTGCTGAAGATTGGATTCGAGGCGGGGGATTGGGACGCGCCGTTCCAGCTCTTCGAGCCCAACGCGGACGGGTGTGCGCGCTGCGCAGGCGGCTACAAGGGGCGCTTCCCGATCCTGGAGACGCTACCCATCACGCAGCGTGTCCGGCGCATGATCGTCGAAGGGCGCCCCAAGGACGACATCAAGGCCCAGGCCGTTTCGGATGGGATGCTGACCCTGCGACGGGTCGGGGTCTTGAACGCGATGCGCGGCGTCACTTCTGTCCAAGAGATCCTGCGAATCACGCAGGAGAACTGATCTACCGATGCCTGCCCTCCGACTCTCCAAAGCCTCGTAGACCCTCCCTCAAATGGCAGACTTCAAGTACTCCGCGAAGAGCCCCGGCGGTTCGACCGTCGAGGGCACGATCACGGCTGAGACCAAGGCAGCGGCCGTCTCAGAGCTCCGCAAGAAGAACCTCGTCATCATCAAGTTGGATGAGGAGCGGGCGAGGCGAATCTCCTTCGGCTCAGGCAAGGCCACCCTCGCCGGGTCCTCGTCGAAGGCGGGGCCGTCGGGGAAGAAGCTGCGCGTCAAGAAGCAGGAGATCGTGATCTTCACCCGCCAGCTCGCCACGATGGTGGGGGCCGGTCTCTCACTCCTCGAGTCCCTCGAGGTGCTCGGGCATCAGGCTGAGTCCAAGGAGATGGGCCAGGTCTGCTCAACCCTGATCGACTCCGTGCGCAGCGGATCGGATCTCTCCGCTGCCATGGAGCTGTGCCCCCGTTGCTTCCCCGTGCTCTACATCAGCATGGTCAAGGCTGGTGAGGTCTCGGGTCAGATGGACGTCATCCTCAACCGCCTCGCTGACTACATGGAGGCCGCGGAGGAACTTGCCCGCGAGATCAAGTCCGCGATGACCTACCCGATCATCTCGATGATCCTCGTCCTTGGTATCACGGGCTTCCTGATGATCGGCGTGGTTCCGACCTTCAAGAACGTCTTCGACTCGATGGACATCGAGCTGCCGCTCATCACGCAGGCCGTCCTCGACGCCTCCAACTTCCTGCGAGACAACGCCATCGCGGTGTACGGCAGCATTTTCGGCGCGTTCATTGCATTCATGATGTTCCGGAAGACCCCGATGGGCGTCCGAGTCCTGGACCGGGTCACGCTCAGCCTCCCGGTCTTTGGCCCGCTCTTTCAGAAGGTCTGCCTCGCCCGCTTCAGCCGCACCTTCGCGACCCTCGTGCGGTCCGGGGTCCCGATCATGTCCACCCTCGAGATCGTCGCCGCGACCTCGGGTAACTGGGTCCTCGAGCGGGCTGTGCTCCAGTCCCGAGACGCGGTGCGTGAGGGCAACCTCCTCTCGGACCCCCTCGCAGAGGAGAAGATCTTCCCGCCCATGGTCACGCGCATGATCGCCATTGGCGAGCGCACGGGCGCCCTGGAGATGCTGCTCGAGAAGATCGCGGAGTTCTATGACAGTCAGGTGAAGGCGCAGGTGAAGGGGCTCACAAGCCTGATCGAGCCGCTCCTCATCGCCTTCATGGGGGTGGTCGTCGGAGGCGTCGTCCTCGCGATCTTCATGCCGATTCTCGACATGGTGACCGCCCTTCAGACCTGATCGAGCCGGTTCTTCCGCGCACGGGGGGGGGCCATCGCGGAGTGCGGTGGGCCCCCTCCTGCGCGTTCCAGGCCTGCCGCGGGCCTCCTCGCAAGAAAAACCAAAATGCGGGACAGACAACTAAAGGATCACCATCGCGGACGCCGATTTCCCCCATGGCTCGGCGGTTTGACGTTGTCGAGTCTCGCCAGGTCTCCGCGGAGGGGACCTCTAACTGCCAACCGAAATCCAAACAGTCGGACCCTTCCGCAGGGCCCAGAGGCTCAGCCTCCTCCTACCTACCACTTCTCGACCAGATGAAACGCACCTCAAGCAAAGCTGGCTTCACGCTCATCGAACTGATGATCGTGGTCGCCATTATCGCCATTATCGCGGCCGTCGCCATCCCTAAGCTGATCAGCGCCCGTATCTCCGCCAACGAGAACGCCGCCATCGCCACGCTTCGATCCATCGCCGCCGCACAGCAGCAGCTCCAAGCCTCCTCGGCGATCGATACCGACGCCGACGGCGGTGGTGAGTACGGATACTTCGGCGAGCTCGCTGGCTCTGACCCGGTCCGCATCTATGGCGGCGGTACCCCCACGATCGGTGCCGACCCGGGCGACATCTTGGACCCGACCTACCTCCCGGTCCAGTTCGGCAACGTCGTCACCGACGGTGCGAACGGTGCGGTCGAGCGTCAGGGCTACTACTTCAAGATCTACCTCCCCGGTCCGACCACCTCAACCGGCAACACGGCGATCGCTGGTCTTGGCGAGGCGACCGGGGGCGGTAACCCCGCCGCGCTCCCGGACCCTGACAACTCCGAGCTCATCTGGTGCTGCTACGCCTGGCCGGTCCAGACGACGAAGACGGGCAACCGCGCCTTCTTCATCAACGAGCAGGGCGACGTGATGTCGACCCAGAACCGCCTCGGCGGTACGGGTGTCGGCCAGATCTACGATGCGTTCGACGACGTCCCCGCCTTCGACGCGGCCTACACCGAGGGCAGCGACATGGGCTCTGACCCGGCGCTCGCGCAGCTTGGCCTCACCGCGGTGGACGGCAACATCTGGACCCCGGTCGGCAACTGATCGAGTCTGATCCGCCGAGCCGCCTGATGGCTCGCTGAGGAGCGCCCCCGGCAGTCCTGCCTGGGGCGCTCCTTCATTTGGACCTGGCCTGTAGCGGCGGCAGGCCGAACAGGCGCGACGCGTTCTCGGTTGTCACTCGGGCGAGGTGGTCCACGGAGACCCCCCGCAGCTCCGCCACGAAGCGGAGCGTCTCCGCGCAGAAGGCTGGTTCGTTCCGCTTACCCCGGTACGGGGCCGGGGCGAGAAAGGGGGCGTCGGTCTCCACCAACAGGAGCTCTTCCGGGCAGCGTCGCGCCGCCTCCTGGTTCGCGGCGCTGCCCTTGAAGGTGACGATGCCGCTGAAGGAGATGTGCAGCCCTGCGTCCACGTAGTGGGGGAGTTCCTCGGGGCCCATCACGAAGCAGTGCATGACCCCCCGGACGCCCGGGCAGCCGCGCACCAGCTCCAGGGTGTCCTCGTGCGCCTCTCGGGAATGGATGATGACCGGCTTGTCCAGGGTACGGGCAAGCTCGAGGTGCCAGCGGAAGGAGGCGAGCTGGGCCTCTCTCGGCGCCCACTCCTTGAACCAATCCAGGCCCGTCTCGCCGACGGCCACGCAGTCGGGCCGTTGGCAGAGCGCCTCGATTGAGCGCCGAGTCCCCTCGTCGAACTTCGCTGCGTCGTGGGGATGAATGCCGGCGGTGCCGAAGAGCTCCGCCTCGCGTGCCGCGAGATCCAGCGACGCCAGGGAGGTCTCAACGTCTGTGCCGACGACCATCATTCGCTCGACCCCAGCGTCGCGGGCTCTCTGGAGCACGAGGTCACGGTCCTCGTCGAACTGATCCCACCAGACGTGGCAGTGCGAGTCGGTGATCCCTCCGCTCATCGGCAGTTGGACTGGATCACGACGTCGAGGAAGCGGGCGAAGTTGATGTCCGCCTCTCGCCGCGAAACCTCCTGCAGGAGCTCGCACGCGGTCTCCTTCGGGAAGCTCGCCAGGACGGTCTGGGCTGAGACCCGCCGCAGATAGCCGTCGCCAGTGGACTCGACCAGGGTGGTGCGAATCGCTCCGCTGGCCCGCGGGTCATCCGCGTGATCCCCCAGGGACCTCACCGCGATCACGCGGGCGTAGGGCTCGATGGCGTAATTGGTTGCCACCTGGGACATCATCGGGACCGGAGACCTGCCCGAGCGCTCGCAGGCCACCGCCCAGCCCTTGACGAAGAACTCATCGTTTGGCGCGGTCTGCTGCGGTTTTCCCTGACGCCGAATGTGGGCTTCCGCGCCCGCAAAGAAGGTCTCCGGGGCAATCTCTGCGAGGAGCAAGAGGGACTCGGAGCGATCCTCGATGAAGTGCCCGTAGGTGAACGCCAGCTCGGCCAGCAAGGGCTCCGCCTCTCGTGGGGAGACCCGGGCGCCAAGCTCGAGCAGGGTCTTGCGGATGGTGTGGTGCCGCTGGGGGTAGTTCGTGAAGGCGTGCAGGGCTGCCCAGCCCAGCTCGGGCCTGCCGCTGGCTTCGAGCTTCTCCACCAGGATCTTGTTGTCCATGAACCAGCGGTCGTGGTGGTCGCTGGTCAGGGTCGGGTCGAGGGGCTGAAGCGAGCGGAGGAGCGCGGCCAGCTGGGCCCTGTCCTGCTCGGTGATCGGCAGGCCGGGCGGCATGAGCGCCAGCGGGTCGACCTCGATGGCGTCTGGGGCGAGCCGCCGCTCCCCGACCAGCGGTTCAATGAGGTCCTCGGGGCTGATTGAGGGGACGAACCCCTCCGGCGTCACGATGATGGAGCCTGGGTCCTCCTCGACTCCAGCGACCTCGGCTCCTCCAGAGCAGGCGGAGAGGATCGCCGCCGCTCCCAGGACCCAGCGGCTCGGGGTCCATGCGATGGGGAGGCTGTGCGACATCGCACGTGTGCGCTCGCGCGACCTGAGCGTCCCTGCGTGCTCGTTGTCTTCGGTGCTGCAGCCCAGCGGGGCTGAGGGGGGCGAGGAGAGGGGCGGAGTGTCCATGCAGTTCGGGAGCGGCGAATCTCGGGCCAAGAGAATGCCAAACCAAGGGAGCCCTTGGGCGGTGACGGAGCGGGAAGAGGACTGGCAAACCGAGGCCCCTCCGCGCACTATGTGGGCACCCCCCCCTTTTTGACCCACCGGCCCAGGCTTCTCTGGCCGGCTTTCAGCATTCCGTCCCCGTCCGGTGGCCCCGTCGAAGGTTCCTTCGTCGAGCCCAGCCGCCGGGCCCAACGCCGCCCCCCCGACCTCCGTCGGGGACCGGCGTCGACGGTCCGCCCCCCCGAAATACCGGGCCCCCCTAGAAAGCACCATGCGAA
>Ga0213863_10001012_pt1 | contig 21065 bp, 15 predicted proteins | sample PICome_8_FD_160128 | JGI IMG/M metagenome (GOLD analysis project Ga0213863, IMG submission 160128) | Coastal seawater microbial communities near Pivers Island, North Carolina, United States - PICO497 | ecosystem: Environmental > Aquatic > Marine > Coastal | place: USA: North Carolina... | reverse complement strand
ACTACGGCTATTTTATTCGTGCAGCGGCTGAAGTGTGTCGTGTTGATAAGGCCTTTTGTGGTCCTGATCAGTACGGGCAAATGTTTGAGTTACTGATCCGTGATTATGCGGGTGGCAAAGACGATCCGATGTTCCCCTACCTACGCAACTTTGATCCGGCAAACGGGTTTTCATGGGCGTCAGGCCATGCAAACTTTGCACGAGGCAATAACAATGAATCGACTTCGGAGGCTGCGAATGCCTACGGTGCGATGGTGCTTTATGGGCTCGTGACCGGTAACGACGACATTGTGGAGCGTGGCATGTACCTGCACGCGTCAACGTCGGCGACCTACTGGGAGTACTGGAATGATATTGACGGCTGGCGTGGCGGTGACGCTGAGGCGCGTAACTTCCCGCCGGGCTACCCGCGCATTACAACCTCTATAATCTGGGGTGACGGCAGCGCTTTCTCCACTTGGTTTAGTCCAGCGTTTGCACACATTTTAGGTATTCAAGGTTTGCCCTCAAATCCACTGATCATGCACGTGGGTCTGTATGGCGATTACTTAAATGACTACGTCACCTTGGGGCTTGAAGAGTCGCCGAATGGTAAGCCGTCAGGACTGCCGAACGGCCAGTGGACTGATCTTTGGTGGAACCTGTGGTCCATGACCGATGCAGATGCGGCCATCGCTGATTACGAAGCGACCAGTGGCTACGAGGCAGAGGCTGGCGAAGCGCCGGCACACACCTATCACTGGATATACACCATGCGTACCTTGGGGGAGCTCCAAACAGGAACTGGCGCATTGACCGCGGATTACCCGGCGGCCATGGCGTTTGAAACCGATGCGGGTCTGACCAATTACGTAGTTTACAACTACAGTGATGAGTCGATCACGGTCACCTTTAGTGACGGTACGGTAGTTGTTGCAGACCCGAATGCCTTCGCGTTGGAACAAATGTAAGCTCAGATATCTGCAACACCTGACGCTCGCAAGCGCGTCCACCAATAGCCCGGGGCATACTGCTACCGGGTTATTTTTTTGTGTCCCCATAAGCCTCAAAACGCTTGTCTCCGGAGGGGCATTGAGTGACCCTTGGGTTCTTTATTTTTGCGGCGCCTCGTTGGTGAGGCCTGCAGTAAATTGGCGGAGACAAGTGTGAATAAATACGACGCCATCGTCATTGGTGCAGGGCACAACGGTCTGACTAATGCGGCTTATCTGGCCAAGGCTGGGCTCAAGGTCGCAGTGCTTGAACGCAACCCCCATATTGGCGGTGCAACAGTCAGTCGCGAGCTGTATGAGGGTTGGCATTACTCGAACTGCTCATACGTCTCCAGCCTTCTTCGTCCGGAAATCACCCGAGACCTCGAACTACCGCGGCACGGCCTTCAGGTCGTCCCGTTTGGCGGTGGTGCCACGTTTATGCAAAACGGCGATCACTTTGGAAGTTACAGTGACTACGGCCGTAAATACCGCGAAATAGCCCGTCACTCGAAGCGTGATGCCAATGCCTATGAGCGCTACAAGGCCGATACAAGTCGGCAAACGCGGTTAATTCGCCCGTTCTTATTGAAGACACCACCCGATCCGACCTCTTTGAGGCCTCGTGATTTAAAAGATCTCGTGGACTTTGCCAGGCCCTTCATCAATATGGGTGAAGAGGGGTTGCTCGATACCATTAAGTTTTGGACGACCTCGGTGGGAGACTACCTGGGTGAGTATTTTGAGACCGATGTGATTAAGGCTCAGCATGCGGGCAGCGGAATCATCGGGACGGCTTTGGGGGTTTACTCGCCGGGTACGGCGTACGTCTTGCTCCATCATTACATGGGTGACGTGGACGGTAATGTGGGTGCATGGGGATTTGCACGTGGGGGCATGGGCGCCATTGCCAACGCCCTGTCGAAGTCACTTCAGTCGTTTGGTGGTGAAATTATTTGCGACGCCAATGTGGACCGCATTATCGTCAAAGGTGGTCGGGCAAAGGGTGTGGCGCTCAAAAACGGCGACGAATACCACGCTGACATTGTGGTCTCCAACCTTGATCCGAAGCGCACGCTGCTGGACATCACTGATCAACGCGACTTGCCCAAGGACGTCATTCAAAAAGCGAAGAATTTTAAGATTCGAGGCTCCTCTGGAAAACTCAACATCGCTCTCGATGGACTGCCCACATTTACGGGTTTGGATCCGAAAAATCCGCTCATGGCGGGTGACTTACACTTCAGTGACTCGCTTGAACGCATGGAACGCGCCTACGACGACTGGAAAGGGGGTACTTGGTCCAAAGATCCCTACGTCGACATGATGATTCCGTCACTCACGGACCCCACCATGGCACCTCCCGGAAAACACATGATGTCGGTCTTTGTTCAGTACGCGCCGCCAAAGGTGGAAGGTCGCGAGTGGACAGATGACGACAAGGCGGGATTTGAGAAGTCGGTGATTGATCAGATCTCTAAGTACAGCCCGAACTTTAAAGACCTCATTTTGCACTGTGAGACACGAACACCCCGCGAGATTGAAGCCGAGGTGGGCCTCACCGAGGGAAATATTTTCCAAGGCGAACTGACCTTCGATCAGTTGCTCTTCAATCGCCCATTTCCGGGCTATGCGCAGTACCGCATGCCCATAAAAGGCATGTACATGTGCAGTTCGGGCACCCACCCGGGTGGCGGGGTCATGGCAGCACCCGGCGCCAATGCGGCGCGCGAAATTTTGTACGACCTTAAGCGCACGAACACGGTTCCAGGGAGCTATGCCGATGACTAAGTACGACGCTATCGTGATCGGCGCGGGTCACAACGGACTCATCAGCGCGACTTATCTGGCGAAGGCGGGGAAGCGTGTCCTGGTGCTTGACGGGCGCGCGACGGCCGGCGGCTGCGCCAGCACAAAAGCGTTTTCAAGCGGGTTTCATGTCTCCGATTGCGCGCAGTGGCTTCATCAATTTGATAACAACATCATTAAAGAGCTCAATCTGGAAATGCACGGGCTACGCTTGGGTCAGTCTAAGCGCACGTTAGCGCTGCAGGCCACGGGTGATCACTTGGTGATCAATGGCGACTCCGTCAAAGGTGGCGAAATATCGCCTGCAGATAAAAAGGCGTTTAAGCACTACAAGTCGCAAATGCGGGTGTTCGCGAAGCTCATGTTAAAGCTCTACCGCAAGCGCGCACCTAAAATGGTTGAGGCTAACCGCGGCGATCAGGTCACCTTGTTGTCGTTAGGCTCGGGGCTGAAGATGATGGGCCGCAAGAACATGCAAGACATGATGCGGCTTGTATTGATAAACATCTACGACGTGATGAATGAGCACTTTGATCACGAGGGACTCAAGGCGGCCATTGCGCTGGATGCTATTACGGGCACTAACATGGGGCCCCGATCCCCGAATACCGTATTTACTTACATTCACCGAATGGTCGGTGAGGCGTTAGGTTATCAAGGTGTGACCCAGGTTATGGGCGGGATGGGGAGTTTGGGTGGTGCTCTGCTGAGCACCGCAAAGACCCAAGGCGTGGAAGTGCGACTCGACAGCAACGTCAGTCAAATCGTGAAAACAGACGACCGGGTGACCGGTGTGGCGCTAGCCTCAGGCGAAGTCGTTGAGGCAACCGTCGTTGTTTCAAGCGCGGATCCGACGACGACTTACCGTGACTTGTTAGGGTACCGCCACATCGAAGCCGGACAGGCACGTCGTGTAGAGCAGTACCGGACGCGCTCGGGCACTGGAAAGCTGCACATCGCGCTCTCGGGTCTGCCACACTTTGACGGTGTTGCCCCCGAAGACCTCAGTCAACGGCTGGTCATTGCGCCCTCCATGGATGCCATGGAGACGGGTTTGAACCCCATGAAATATCACGAACTCACAACGCAGCACGTCTTTGATATCAGTATTCCAACCCTTGAAGACCCCACACTCGCGCCGGCAGGTCAGCATCTTCTGACTGCGCTCGTGCACTACGTGCCCTACGCGCTTAAAACGTCGTGGGAGGGCGCTCGAGAGGAGCTGCTCGAATCACTGATCAGCCAGCTGGAAGCGTATGCACCGGGTATTCGTGCGTTGATTGTGGCCAGCGAGGTGCGGGTGCCCGAGGACTTCGAGACGTCGCACGGTGTGACCGGCGGTAATTGGCACCACGGTGAGCTATCGATCGACCAGGCACTGATGATGCGTCCGTTCCCGGGCTCTACACAATACAAAGGGAGTGTTGAAGGCTTGTACCTTTGTGGCGCAGGGTCGCACCCGGGCGGAAGCCTCATGGGATTGGCGGGTAAAAATGCGGCCCAGGAGATTCTCAAGCAGGGGGTGTTGAAGTGAGCGATGTCGAACGAAAGACCATGCTGTTGACTACCCCATTTCACTCGCGCGTTGAGCAATATTGCGAGTCAAATGACTGGGGTGCTTGGCAGGGCTACACCACTCCCAACTCCTACTTCGATGTAGAGCTCGAGTATTTTGCTATTCGAAGCACGGCCGGTGTGCTCGACTTGTCACCGATGAACAAATACCGCATCACCGGTCCAGATGCGGAGTCCTTTTTAAACCGGCTCGTCACACGTAACGTCAGCAAAATTGGCATTGACCGTGTGGGCTATGCCGTTTGGTGTAATGACGCCGGTGAGCTCATGGACGACGGCACGATCTTTCACCTGGGTGAGAACGACTACCGATTGTGCTCCTACATGCGGGCCGATGACTGGCTTGACTGGAACGCGTTGGGCTTTGATGTGCGTGTCACGAACGAGACGGATGACATTGCGGCACTGGCCATTCAAGGCCCCGTCTCATGCACTATTTTGACGCTAATTGGTTGCGAGGGACTCAGCGCACTAAAGCCGTTCGGCATCGCACGCTTTGACTTTGAAGGCGTTGAAATGATGGTGAGTCGAACGGGCTTTACCGGCGACTTGGGCTACGAGGTCTGGATAGATCCCAGTAAAGCCGAGGCACTGTGGGACCAGCTGTTCGACAAAGGTCGAGACTATTTGATTAAACCGATGGGGTCTGACGCCCTGCATTTGGCGCGGGTAGAGGCGGGCTTCTTACAAGCAAAAGTAGACTTTGTCCCGGCCGAAATTGCAGTGCGACCGGGTCGTACGCGAACCCCACTTGAAATGGGCCTTGCCTGGCAAGTGGACTTCAGTAAGCCCCTGTTCAACGGGCGCCAAGCACTTTTAAGGCAAGAGAGAGAAGGGCTTCGCTACCGGTTTGTGCTTTTAGACGTGGAGGGAAATAAGCCCGCGGAGCACTCGTTCATTTTGAAGAACGGCAAGCAGGTCGGAATCGTAACGTCCGCCGCGTGGTGCCCAACAGCCAAGTCAAATTTGGCGTTTGCGCAGGTGGAGATGCCCCACGGAGCGGTTGGCGATACGCTTGTTGCAGAAATCTACTACCAGCGCGAACTCCAGTGGACACGGCTCATGGCGCCTTGCAAGGTCATTGATGGCCCGCTGTTCAACCCGCCTCGTAAGCGTCAAACGCCAGCGCCTGCGCACTGAGTCCATGCACTTAATTGCCACACAAGTTGACGATTCGCTGGAGCGCATGCGCGACCAGTTGGCTGCTGAGCGTGCACGCCCAAACCATGCGATGGACGCCTACTTTTACCGATCGCACTTGGTGTACGAGCGAGAGCTCGATCACCTGGTGTTTAAAAGCTGGCTTTACGCGCTTCATGCCAGCGAAATTCCCAATAAAGGCGACTATCAGCTCATTACTATTGGTGAGGACTCAATCATCGTTGTGCGTGGCGATGACGGTGACGTTCGGGCAATGCACAACGTCTGCCGGCACCGCGGCGCACAAGTTTGCGAGGCGACTACTGGGAACAAGCGTACCTTTGTCTGCCCTTACCACGGGTGGGTGTACAACTTAGACGGCAGTTTAAAAGCCGCGCGTGAAACCCACGTCATGCCCGACTTTGAGCCCCAAGACCACGGACTCAAGCCTGTTCGCTGTGTCGAATACATGGGGCTTGTGTTTATTAACTGTGACCCGAATGCTGCGGACTTTCTGGGTCCGCTTGATCATATTCGTGAGCCCCTAGGCGCCTACGATTTGGCCAATGCCAAGGTGGCTCACCGACAGACCTATACCATTGACGCAAACTGGAAGCTGGTCCTGGAGAACTACCTTGAGTGCTACCACTGTGCGACTTCACACCGTGAGTACGCCAAGCTTCACACCTTCAAAGACCTTCATGAGAACGTCGCGCCCATGGTCGAGGCTATGCTGGAGCAGTCGGACCGCGTAACCGGCGTGTCGGGTATGTCAAAGGAATATACGAGGATTTATAAAGACGCCGAGGGCTTTGGTGCTTGTGTTCACACCATGCGGTACGGACTGTTTGAGGGGAATGTAACCGGTAGCAAGGGCGGGCAGCCGGTGGCACCGCTCATGGGTAACATTAAAGCGTACGACGGCGGGGCGGGTGACTACCAGATGGGCCCGCTGATGTTCATGCTGAATTACCCGGACCACTGTGTGCTGTATCGCTTTCTGCCAAAGTCCTTAACTGAGACCGACGTCGAGCTGGTTTGGTTTGTGCGTGGCGATGCCGTCGAGGGCGTCGATTACCAACGTGAGGATCTTATCTGGCTCTGGGATCACACTACGAAGGAAGATGAATACATCATTCTTCGCAATAACGCCGGCGTGAACTCACGGTTCTTCGAGCCCGGCCCTTACCATCCCGAGTTTGAAGCGACGCTTCAAAAGTTCGTGGGTTGGTATCTTCACACCCTAGAGCACGTAGCGGGCTAACAGCGGCCTAGTCGTTAGGAGGTGGCCCGCCGATCGGAGGTCACGGTCACTCGGTTCATACACCGATAACCCGGCAGATAATCGGCCAGCGCGTAATGCTGAGTGACCCGGTTGTCCCAAATGGCGACTGAATGATCTCGCCAGCGAAAGCGCACTTGGTGCTCGGGTTGGTCAACGTGCGAATAAAGGTATTGCAGCAAACGGTCACTTTCGGCTTTGAGCATACCCACAATGTGTTGGGTGAACGAGCGATTCACGTTGATGTATTTGGCGCCGGTCACTGGATGCGTATCAACGACGGGATGGACCCAAGCGCCGTTCGCCTGAACACCCTCGTTCATGGCCTGAATATTCGATTCCGGGCCCAGATAATCGTTTCTAAAGCAGCCGATATCGTGCACGGCTTCAAGGGTCTCAAGCATCGTACGGAGGTGCGGGGTTAGCCTGTCATACGCCAAGGCCATGTTCGCCCACAAGGTGTCACCGCCGGTCTCAGGAACCTTCTTGGCATAAAGAATCGACATGAAGGGCGGTGATTCACGGAAGGTCAGATCCTTGTGCCAGTCGTTGGTGTCGGGTGGGTGGTCTGCGTCGTTTTCGAGCACGGTAATCGCCGGAATCGCCGGATGATTTTGGTAGATGGGATGCGGCACATCGATCTCGCCAAAGTGACCAGCGAGCGTAATGTGCTGCTCCGGAGTCATCGTTTGATTTCGGAAAAAGACGACTTGGTGTGCCATGAGCGCGTCATAGACCGCTTGCGCGTCTTGGCGCGTGATGTTTCCAAGATCAATATCGATCTCGGCGCCCAATGCGGGCGTGAGTAGTTCAATGTTCACCTTAATGCCCTAATATTTGTGCGGGTTGTTGCTAAGTGCCGACCGTCGGTCTGGGTCATGAGAATAGACGTGCAGGCCTTAGATGCGCAATAGCGAGTGGCCCTGTTTAAATGGCCACTGCACCTTCACAGGGCCGGGGCTGAAACGGCCTGTCGATTCGGATGAACAGCCAAAGCACTGCGCCTAAGAATGCCACCAATGTCCCTGTACTGAGTGCGGCTACCCACCCTATTTTTAAGGCCAAGAAGGGCATGAGCGGACCGACGATAATGCCGGAGACGCTCCCGCCGGTGTTCATCAGTCCGCAGGCGGGTGCGGCATAAGGGCCTGCCAGGTGAATTTGCGCTGACCAGAAGGAGCCTTCGGCAAACTGAGTGAAGGCGTAACACAGAGACAGTAACGCGACAGCCACATAAGGCGAGGGCGAGTAAAGCCCTAAGTAGAGAAAGAGACCTGTTCCAACCAGACCCGTAATGGCGGGAATGCGGCAACCCAAGTTGGGCCCGAGTCGTCCGCAGAGGGTGTCGCAGACCCAGCCCCCCACCGTCGCCGCAACTGCACCTAACAGCCAGGGCGCCGCGGCAAGCATGCCGGACTCGATAATGCTAAAGCCCAAGACGTTGACGAGGTAGTGAAAGAACCATGTTGCAAAGGAATAGAACACGAAGTTGTGGGTAAAGTAGGCGAGGGCGAGCAGAAGGGTTTCTCGGTGCCCCAGTAGTTGGCGCCATGCACCGTAGCCCACATCTTGGGTCAGGTTTGTGCGATTTGCTTCGATGGTCGCGAGTTCGTCAGCACCCATCGACGGGTGTTCTCGGGGGCTGTTGCGGGCGTACCACCACCACACACTGAAAAACAAAAAGCCGATGGGTACAAAAACGAGGAACGAGGCGCGCCACCCCCACTGTAAAATGACCACGGTGAAAATAGGAGCGGCAAGGGCCGCACCCAGTGACAGGCCGGTGCTGGAGACCGCGTTGGGTAAGGCCCACTGCCCCACGGGAAACCAGCGCTCCACAGAGGCCGCTTGCACCGGGTAAATGGGCGCGTGTGCAGCACCCATGGCAACTCTGATCGCAATGAGCAGCGCAACGGTGCCGGCAATCGACGTCTCAAGGCGACCCGGCAAGAGGGCAAAGAGCAGACAGGTCAGAATCCAAATTGTGCCGGCAACAAGGAGTGTCAGGCGCGGACCAAAGCGCTTGCCTAAAATGCCGCCGGGAATTTGGAAGACGAGGTATCCCCAAAAAAAGGCGCCGTAGATCCAACCCATTTGAAGCTCGCTAATCACGAGCTCCTGCATCATGAACTCACCCGCGACTGGAAAGTGCTGCCTTAACAGGTATGACAGAAAGCTCAGAATGAAGATGACTGAGAAGAAACGCCATCGCACGGGAATCCCTGAAGCGCTCATTTGACAGACTCACAACGGTTGCTCGAGTACCCAGCATAAGGCCGTTTTCAAGTGACAACCAGCAGGTTGGGTAGTTCGAAGGACTAAGCAGTCGGGGTGTGCGCAGGTTGTTGGCTTGGCTCGTCGCTCAACTCCGCGAAGTCGGCGGGAGGCAGTTGATCCTCTTCGGCAATGTCACCCGCGCGCGGATCTTGCTGCAAAGCCGCGGGCGCGGTGGCGGAAGTTGCGGCGACAAAGCTACTTTGCTCGTCAATGGCTACCGCCGTAAGGCCTCTTGGCTGGAAGGCGATGAACGCCGCGAAGACGGTGCTGGTTAGCGCGATCAAGGTAAACAAAATATCAGCCTGTGCTGCTCGGATTGCCCAACCGAACACAAAAGAACCGATGGCGGCGCCCACCGCGTTCAGCAGTAAAACCGAGGAGCCCAGCATCACGAACTCGTCACGTGGGGAGTTATCCGCGGCTTTAGCCAGCGACACGGCGTAAAGCGAATTGCTCGCGGCACCAAATGCGGCGGCCCCTATGAGCAGTGAGGTGGTGCTGACCGCGGTTGAAAGATAGAAGGCGGACACGCTCGTCATTGCGCATAAAAATGCTAAGACGTGACGCCGGTCGATCCGATCAGAGGCAATGCCAATTGGATACTGGACTAGAGCGCCGCCTAAAATACTGACGGCCACGAAGGTGGGTGCAAAGTCTGCGTTGCCGGTGACGCTGACGACGTGAACTGCACCCAGTGTCCAAAACGTGCCGATAATTAAACCTGAGCCCAACGCCCCTGCAAAGGCGGTGTGGGAACGTCGGTAGAGCTTTGAAAAGTCAATGCGTGTGGCGGGAACAGGGGCGGGTGCCAGTGAACTCGTCAGACTGACTGGGATAATGGCGCACCCAATGAGAATTGAGATAACGGCAAAGACCTGGGTTGCTTGACCGTAGGTCAGCCCTAAGATGCCTTGTCCCAGCGCCATTGCACCCAAGACAATGACGGTATAAATGCTCAGCACACGTCCGTGAGAGCGGGCATCCGCTTGATCTGAGATCCAGCTTTCGACCACTGTGTAGGCGCCGCACATGACGGCACCGAGTACAAAGCGAATAAAAATCCAGACCCCGCCGTTATCGGTCATGGGGAGCACTTGGAAACAACACAGGAACACGGCCATCAAGGTGGTAAAGCTGCGGATATGCCCGACCTTCGCGATGATGTGTGGCGTCACCATGGCGCCTGAAATAAAGCCAGCAAAATACGCCGATCCGGAGAACCCGATCACTGTCTGAGACAGACCAATATCGCTGGCCATGAGCGGTAAAAAGGTCATGTGTATACCGTGACCCGTCAGCAGAAACGCTGTGGTCAAAAGCAGAGAGAAAACGGATCGGACGCAGCTCATGTTCGCGTAGCCAAGGTGAATTTCGGACGGCGCATTGTCGATATTTTTTAAGTCCACGCAAGTGTTGAAATAAGTGAATTTTGCGCTCTTTCGATCCTGTGAATTTTCACTCCCTTTGAGTGCAAATCAATTTACCGAAGAGACTGTCTTAAGGTCGTATCGCAGCCGCGCTGCTGCAGGGTTGTGACACGGTTTTTCCATGGGTCAGTAGCACTTGCGCGCCCGCTTCGTGTCCCCAGGCGAGGCTGTGAAAATCTAAGGAATAGCTGTCTGAGCGACATGTTTGGACAGGTGCGGGGTCGTGTTGCTATTCGTCTTCCCAATGATTCCCATCACGACGGAGTTGGGCTGGGCTGAGGTACTTCTGGCCCTGTTTATTTGGGTCGTAATGAATATTGCAAAACGCGGGTTAAAAATATTTTACGAAAAAGGGCTGTTGCATTAGTTTTGAGTCTGTCAGACCGTCTAACGTCGGCGTTGATAACAACTAATAATAACGACGATCACACGATCCAGTGTGACGACAGTCGCCGCAGGAGGCGATCACTCATGAATAAGTCAGTGTCAGAGGCGCGTGCGCCCGACTTTTACGACTACGAGGCTAATCCGCTGTCCTGCGCTGCCTGCGAAGGCGAGTTTGTTCACCTTCGCTGGCCCGACGATACGACACTTGCCTGTCACCGCTATTGGCTAAAAGAAAACGCAGTGGGTCAGGGGGGCATAGATCTTGCCACCCGCGAGGGCTTGTTAGATCCCGCGCACCTGACCGATGACATGGTCGTGTCCTCGGCGGTTGTTGACGATGCAGGAGACTTAATTGTCGAGTGGGCGGATGACAGTCAGCGATCGATTTACCATGCGGGCTGGTTACGTCATGTTGCTGACAATCAACATCAACCCTCGAGCTGGCTACCTCCCGCTCAGTCTTGGACCACGGCCTCAATTGGTGAGGTGCCTAGGGTGGACGGACGCGCGGCACTGACGAGCGATGAGACTATTTTGTCGTTGCTTAACAATCTGCTGAGCTATGGCGTCTGTGTCCTAGAGAACTCACCCACCCATGAGCGCTATTTACTGGAGTTGGCTGAACGCATTGGGCCCGTTCGTGACAGTAATTTCGGGCCGCTCTGGGATGTTCTTGCCGATGTTGAGTTTGCGGGGGACGCCAAGACAAATTCGACCGCGAATACGGGGCTTAGGTTAGGACCGCACTCAGACCTTCCGACGCGCGAAATTCCGCCGGGCTTTCAGTTTCTCCACTGTTTGGTCAACGAGGCCGACGGCGGCGAGTCAACTTTGACCGATGGCGCGGCACTCGTCGAAGCACTGGAGCGTGACTATCCTGAAGCGTTCGAGCTTCTCTACACGCGCCATTGGATATTTTTTAACCGAGGGCCGGGTATCGATCACCGATGGTCGGCGCCGATCATTGATTACTTGCCGGGATGCGACATGCCCACGCTGCGCGCGTTCTATCCCGTACGGGCCTTCCCTGCAATGGCGACAGAAGACATCCCGCGTGCCTACGATGCGCTGCGCCTGTTTCATCGTTTAGCCGACAAACCAGAGTTTGAACTGAAGTTTCGGCTGACCGCAGGCGACATCATGTGTTTTGATAACCGTCGAATACTGCACGGGCGTGATGCGTTCACCGGCTCCGGTAAGCGACACTTGCAGGGTGTTTATATTGATCGCGATGAGATTATGTCGCGAAGCCGTGCGCTTAACAGAGTGGCCGGGTTACACGCACAATAACTAAAAGCAAACAGGGGATGTGCCCATGCCATTAGCCATGCGCAAGAAGATTTTCATTACAGCGGCCCTCACCGGTTCGGGCAGTACGCAGCACCGCAGTGACAAAGTGCCGCGAAGTCCTGAGCAAATCGCCAACGCCGCAATCGATGCGGCAAAGGCCGGTGCAGCGGTGGTTCATTGTCACGTGCGAGACCCCGAGACGGGTGCGCCTGTTCGCGATGTTCCTCTTTATCGAGAAGTTGTAGAGCGCATACGGGCCAGTGATACCGACGTCGTGATCAATCTGACGGCCGGTATGGGTGGCGACTTGGTGTTCGGCCCGCCCGATGCACCGCTCCCGTTGCAAGCCGCCGGAACGGACATGGTGTCTGGTGAAGAGCGAGTGGCTCACCTGCAAGCGTGTCGTCCTGAAATTGCGACACTCGACTGCGGCACCATGAACTTTGCCGAGGCCGACTATGTCATGACCAATACCCCCGGAATGCTGCGAGACATGGCGCAGCGCATGACTGACTTGGGGATTCAGATTGAAATCGAGGCGTTCGATACGGGTCATTTATGGTTCGCCAAACAGTTGGTGCATGAGGGAATCATTAAAGACCCAGTCATGGTGCAACTGTGCATGGGGGTTCCTTGGGGCGCCCCGGATGACATGAATACCTTTATGGCGATGGTCAATAACGTCCCGAGTGACTGGGTGCATTCCGCCTTCAGCATTGGTAAACACCAAATGGCTTTTGTTGCAGCGGCGGTGTTGTCTGGCGGTAATGTCCGCGTGGGCTTGGAAGATAATCTGTGGCTCGAGCGCGGCCGTCTTGCAAGTAACGCGGAGCTTGTGGAGAAAGCCGCGGGCATTGTCACAGCGATGGGTGTGGAGATTATGACGCCGGCCGAGGTTCGCGCTGAGCTGGGCCTTGTTAAGCGAGACCCTGTTTAATGCCGACAGCGGCGATTGTTGGTGGTGGTGTCATTGGCTCAGGCTGGGCGGCACGATTTTTATTAAACGGTTGGGATGTTCGCTTTTTTGACCCAAGTGCTGACGCGGAGCGAGTGTTACGCGCGGTGATTGACCGTGGTCGTGAGGCCATGCCGGCGCTGAGTGACCGGATTCCAAGTGAAGGGACGCTTCACATTGCGCTGTCAACCGCGGAGGCCGTGTTGGGCGCCAGTTACATTCAGGAGTCGACGCCCGAACGCATTGAGGTCAAGCAGGCGGTACTTCGGTCTATTCAGGAAGCCTGCGATGCCGACGCCATTGTGGCGTCATCCACTTCCGGTTTTATGCCGACTGAGCTTCAAGAAGGCGCGCTGAGGCCAGAGCAAATTATCGTCTCGCATCCCTACAATCCTGTTTATTTACTGCCGCTCGTTGAAGTGGTTGCATCGCCCAAGGTGCCTGCTGACCTGATTCGGCGCGCGAGTAATGTTCTGGAGTCGGTGTCGATGAAGCCGATTGTGCTGGGTGCCGAAGTGCCTGCACACGTCGGTGACCGACTACTCGAGGCCCTGTGGCGCGAGGCCCTGTGGCTGGTCAAAGACGGGGTCGCGACGACGGGACAGATTGACGACATTATCACGCACAGCTTTGGTCTTCGCTGGGCGCAGAAAGGGCTGTTTGAGACTTACCGGGTCGCGGGGGGTCAGGCCGGCATGAAACACTTTTTAGAGCAGTTTGGACCTTGCTTGGAGTGGCCGTGGACAAAACTGATGGACGTGCCTGAGCTCAATGACGAATTGATTGACCAAATTGTCGAACAGTCCGATGCGCAGGCGGACGGTCGAACGGTGATGCAGTTGGAGAACGAACGCGACCGTAACTTGGTGGCACTGCTTAAGGCCCTTCGACAACAAGATGCGGCAGCGGGCGCCTTTCTTAACGAGGTCAACCGTCGAAAGCAGAGTGACTGATGAGCGCGATTGAGCAGCCACTCTGGCAACCCAGTGCAGAACGGATTGCCCGCTCGCAACTCGCCCAATTTACCGCGTTTGTTAAAGCGCGTTTTCCTGAGGCTGAGGTTTCCGACTACCAGCAACTGCATCATTGGTCGATAACGGCGACTGAAGACTTCTGGCGCTCGATTTGGGATTACTGCGACGTCATTTCGAGCCAATCAAGTGAGCGGGTTGTTACCGACCTCGACCGAATGCCGGGCGCCTCGTGGTTTCCTGAGGCGCAGCTCAACTTTGCAGAAAACCTTCTGAGGCGTCGCGGTGACAGCACCGCGATTGTCTCGTTACTGGAAAACGGCACACGCAGTGAGATCTCATTTGACGCGCTTTATGCACAGGTAGCCGTGCTCAGTGCTGCGCTTAAGTCACACGGGGTTGTGGCCGGTGATCGCGTTGCCGGCTTTATGCCGAACGTCACCGAGACGGTGGTTGCGATGTTGGCAGCGACCAGCCTTGGGGCGGTGTGGACTTCCTGCTCACCAGACTTTGGTTTTCAGGGTGTGATGGATCGTTTTGGCCAAGTAGAGCCTAAGGTGCTCTTTGCCGCCGACGGTTACTACTACAACGGAAAATCATACGACTCGCTCGCCAAGATTCGCCAGCTTGCCGAAGAGATAGGGAGCCTTGAACATGTGGTGATCGTGGGGCTCGTATCACCCACCCCGAATTTGTCCGGTATTAGAGAAGCGAGGTTCTACACCAATTGGTGTCGTGAATTTACGGACACCTCGGTCATCGAATTCGCCCAATTGCCGTTTAACCATCCGCTGTACATTATGTATTCGTCCGGAACCACTGGAGTCCCCAAATGCATTGTTCACGGTGCCGGTGGGACGCTCCTTCAGCACTTGAAAGAGCAGCAGTTGCACTGCGACGTTCAGCCTGAGGACAGACTCTTCTACTTTACGACCTGCGGTTGGATGATGTGGAACTGGTTAGTCTCGGGACTGGCCTCTGGCGCGACACTCATACTCTACGATGGCTCGCCCATGGCGGGTGATGGTCGCGTGCTGTTGGACGCCATTGATCGCGAGCGCATTAGTATTTTTGGCACGAGCGCTAAGTTTATCTCAGGGCTGGAAAAGGCCGGGGTAAAGCCGCTCGAGACGCATGCGCTGTCCAGCTTAAAGACATTGCTTTCAACCGGCTCACCGCTGTCACACGAAAGCTTTGAGTACGTTTACCGCGACGTTAAGCCTGACGTCTTACTCGCCTCTATTGCCGGTGGCACTGACATTATCTCGTGCTTTGTCGGCGGTTGCCCAACGCGTCCGGTGTACACGGGTCAAATTCAATGTCGAGCGCTGGGTATGGCGGTCGAGTTTTGGGACCCGCAAGGTCAGGCGCTGCCCGAGGGCAAAGGTGAACTCGTCTGTTACAAACCGTTCCCCAGCATGCCCATTGGTTTTTGGAACGACACTGACGGTGCCAAGTATCACAAGGCATATTTTGCGCAATTTGAAAACGTCTGGTGCCACGGGGACTACGGTGAACTGACGGCTCAGGACGGCGCCATTATTCACGGCCGGTCAGACGCGGTGCTCAACCCGGGTGGTGTGCGTATCGGTACGGCTGAGATTTACCGTCAGGTCGAACGGCTTGATCAAGTCGTGGAAAGCATCGCGATTGGTCAAGAGTGGCAGGATGACGTGCGTGTTGTGCTTTTTGTTGTGCTCCGCGAGGATCAAGCGCTGAGCGACGACCTGACACACAGTATACGTTCGACCATTCGGCAACACGCCACACCGCGACATGTACCGGCCAAAATCATTCAGGTGTCAGAGATCCCGAGGACCTTGAGCGGCAAGATCGTGGAGCTCGCGGTACGCGAGGTGGTACACGGTCGACCGGTGAATAACAGTGACGCACTGGCAAATCCTGAGGCCCTCGCTAATTTTAAAGACCTTCACGAGCTTGCCCATTAACTAGCAGCGGCAATAGTCTCGGCCTTCTGCGTTTAATCCATCGCAGGTCACAACAGTTGGACCGCCAAAGCACTGCGTCGCATCGCGCGCGATCGAGCTCGGCTAGTCGCGTCTAACTTAAAAGCTTGCCGCATCAGCGCCCGGCACGATGCGGTCGAGCCAGTAGACCTGTGAGCTGTCTTTCGCATAACCACCATTTAATACCTCAAGGCTCGCTCGATCCGTAATCGGTACGCGATTCGCTTCGGCGTAATAGCACTGGGCGTCTTTGGCGCGTGAGCGTGGGATGATTTCAAACGTCGCAAGATCGCACACGTCGAGCCGTTTACTGCCAAGGTAGATGTTGCCTGCGTCGCGTGACCAGCCATTCCCAAGTCGCTCAAACGTGGCGAGCTCGGCGTCCTCTAATCGAGTGCGTCCATAAAAGACCTGTGTTGCATCTGCCGCGTAGCCCCCTGACCAAAGCGCAAAGGTAGTGGGGTCTGCGTGGGTAATGGGTAGGCTCTTTTTAAAAACCTGTGATGCGTCTTTGCCGTGGCTGTTATTGATCGTGCTGAAGGTTGCAGGGTCGACGCCTTCGAGCACCGCCAAGGAATAGCGCTGGGTCATGGGGTTCCAAGAGAAATAAACCACCTCGCCATCGACCACTTCGTAATACGCGTAGCGTCCTGAGACAGCTTTCAGCGTGCTGGTACAGCCTAACGTCACAGCGCAAAACGTTATTAATATTATCCGTGTCCAGTGGTTGGCCACAATTTTGTCCTCTCATTGAGCCGAGTCGGATGCACCGACTGTGTTAGCAGAGACTATTGCCGTCTTGCATGACAGCCGTGGTATTCGCCTTAGTTGAGTACTAGGCGAGAGCGTCACGCCGGTAGCATTCCCAGTTCCAGGCACTCTGGGCAATTTCGTCAATGCCCTCGTGTTTCGGACTCCAGTCAAGCTCATTACGCGCTTTTTGAGCGCTTGCCACGAGTGTTGCAGGGTCGCCTTCCCGACGCGGACCGACGGTGTGCGCGATCTCTGCACCCACGGCCTTCTCGCAGGCGGCGATGACCTCTTTGACCGAATAGCCGTTGCCATTGCCCAAGTTGTAAGCGCTAAAAACACCACTCTTGCTCATTTTTTCGATTGCGGCGACGTGTGCACTGGCGAGGTCGTCGACGTGAATATAGTCGCGCACACAGGTGCCATCGACAGTGGGGTAGTCATCACCAAAGAGCGTCAGTGGATTGCCGGTTCCGGCAGCGGCGCGCAGTGCATTGGGTATTAAGTGTGTTTCGGGTTCGTGCCACTCGCCGAGCTTAGACACATTGTTGGCACCGGCCGCGTTGAAGTAGCGCAGGCAGGTAGCGCTGAAATCGGCGCTTTGCGTGACGGCGTGCAGCATGTCCTCAACAACCAGTTTGGTTTGGCCGTAGACGTTAATCGGGGCTTTTGGGTGATCTTCACCGATAAGGTCCGAAACAGGATTACCAAAGATGGCGGCCGTTGAGGAAAAAACTAGTTTCTGAATGTCGGCCGCTTGCATGGCTCGGACCAAGTTGGTTGTTCCACCAACATTGTTTTGGTAGTACATCGCCGGTTGGGTCTTTGACTCACCCACTAGTGACTTAGCGGCGAAGTGAAGCACGCCCTCGAAGCCGCGTCCTTTGAGTTTTCGATTGAGATTATGGGTGTCTCGAAGGTCGATTGGAATGAGCTCGCAGCCTTGAAGCGCCCAGCGATGGCCGGTGCTTAAGTTATCGAGAATTGTGACGTCATGGCCGGCCTGCAAGAGCGCGTTGACGCTGTGGGAGCCGACGAAGCCGGCTCCACCGGTTACGAGAAGTTTCATAACCAGGGAGCTTAACGGTCTTGGGGGCTGGGGGCTAGCAGGGTCTAGATTGCCTGCATGCCGGTCATGTAATCACGCAGCTCCTCGCCAATGATCTCGACGGGGTGGTTACGAATTTCAGCGTTTACCGCAATGAGAACTTTGTTATCGACCGCGTTACCACCAGTCATGCCAGAGCCGATCACGTCGGCATCGAGGCCTGCAACAAACGCTTTGAGCAGGGGACGTGCCGCCTGATCAAAGAGGTAGCAGCCGTATTCGGCCGTGTCTGAAATCACCACGTTCATCTCGTAGAGTTTTTTACGCGCAATAGTGTTCGCAATGAGTGGTGTCTCGTGCAGCGACTCGTAATAGGCAGACTCGTCGATGATACCCGCTGAGACCATAGTCTCAAACGCCAGCTCAACACCTGCTTTGACCATGGCGACCATGAGAATGCCCTGATCGTAGTAGGTCTGCTCGTCAATCTCTTGATCGGTCAGCGGCTGCTCTTCAAACGGTGTGGCGTTAGTTTCAGCGCGCCAAGTGAGCAGGTTCACGTCATCGTTAGCCCAGTCCGCCATCATGGTCGAAGAGAAGTGCCCGGACATAATGTCGTCCTGGTGCTTTTCGAACAGCGGACGGAGCATTTCTTTCATGTCTTCGGCAAGATCGTAGGCGCGTATCTTGGCGGGGTTGGTCAGCCGATCCATCATGTTGGTGATGCCGCCGTGCTTCAAACCCTCGGTAATAGTTTCCCAGCCGTTTTGAACCAGTTTGGCCGCATAGCCGGGCTCTACACCCAGTTCCACCATGCGATCGAAGCAGAGGAGCGAGCCGGTCTGCAGCATGCCGCAGAGAATGGTTTGCTCACCCATGAGGTCAGACTTCACTTCGGCAATGAACGACGACTCTAAAACACCCGCTCGGTGTCCACCGGTGCCGGCCGCGTAGGCCTTTGCCAGTTCAAAGCCGTCGCCATTGGGATCGTTTTCACGGTGGACAGCAATCAGTGTCGGCACACCAAAGCCGCGAAGGTACTCTTCGCGCACTTCGGTGCCGGGGCACTTCGGCGCCACCATAATGACGGTAATGTCATCGCGCACCTGCATGCCTTCTTCGACGATGTTGAAGCCGTGCGAGTAAGAGAGGCAAGCGCCGTGCTTCATGAGCGGCTGAACTGCGGTCACGACGTCGGTGTGCTGCTTATCCGGTGTGAGGTTGAGCACCATGTCCGCCTGCGGAATAAGCTGCTCGTACGTGCCGACTTCAAAGCCATTCTCCGACGCCCGTAGAAAAGAGGCGCGCTGCTCAGTAATGGCTGACTCGCGAAGCGCGTAAGACACATCAAGCCCGCTGTCGCGCAGGTTAAGCCCTTGGTTAAGACCTTGTGCACCGCAGCCGACAATGACAATTTTTTTGTCTTTAATGGCGTCCACACCGTTTATGAACTCTTCAGGCTCCATGAAACGACACTTGCCAAGTTCTTCAAGTTGCACACGCAAGGGTAGGGTGTTGAAGTAGTTGCTCACTGGGGACTCCTCGTCACGAAATAGAATGTGGTACTGATACGGGCCGCATAATGTAGTGGTTGCTAGGCCTCACGTAAATGTTAGGACCGCACAAAGCGGCGCAAAAATGAGGTTTAGTGGTTTTTGCGCGCTGTATTTCGCGTTTTATTTCACTAGTTGTGACGGGTGGGGCGAATAATCTGCATGTCCTTCGCGAATGCCTATTCGGACCCTGTAATAAAAACTTGGTTTGACAAATATAAGGATATCTTTATATCTTGATGTTTATATATTTTTAAAAGGAGTTATTAGATGTCAGCGCCGAGTGTGTCCTTTGAGTTCTTTCCCCCCAAGACAGACGCAGGAGACAGAGCACTTATGAAAGCGGCGGCAAGACTTAGCGCGCTAAATCCAAACTATGTATCGGTCACTTATGGGGCTGGGGGTTCGACGCGAGAGCCTACAGCAAAAGCTGTAACCCAGCTAAGCCGCTCGCTTGGACTTGACGTCGCGCCACATCTCACCTGTGTCGACGCATCCAAGGAAGAGACGCTCGACATTGCTCGCGCCTACAGCGTCGAGGGTATTACCAAGATTGTGGCGCTCAGAGGCGATCCTAGAGGGGGCGTCGAGGGACAATACCAGCCGCCCGCTGATGGTTTTGCTTACGCAAGCGACCTGGTCGAGGGCTTGTACGCAGTGGGAGGGCTTGAGGTGTACGTCTCTGCCTATCCTGAGACTCATCCCGAGGCATCCTCCCGTCAAGTTGATATCGATGTTCTGAAGAAAAAGCAGGACAATGGTGCAACTGCAGCCATTACGCAGTTTTTTTTCAGCAACCAAGATTACTTCGAATATCGCGAGAAGGCGACATTGGCGGGCGTTACGATCCCAATTATTCCGGGGATCATGATTCCTGAAAATATTGGTGGTGTGTCGCGCTTTGCCAAAGCCTGTGGAGCGTCGGTGCCGGCTGGGCTCCTCGGTCGATTTTCGGGCATTGAAGATGACGAAGAAACACGACGATTAATCGCCACTCATTTCTCGATTCAGCAGTGTGAAGAGCTTTACTCGCAGGGTGTAGATGAGTTCCATTTTTATACCCTAAATCGCTCGGAGAGTGTCTATGCGGTCTGTCATGCGCTGGGACTACGTGACGCCTTAGCGGATGTGGCCTGATGAGCGAATGGACACGGAAAAAACGCATTGATTGGCTTAAGTCGCAGCTGAAACAGCGAGTCGTCCTGCTCGACGGCGGCATGGGTACGATGATTCAGCAGGCTGGCTTGTCTGAAGCGGACTATCGCGGTGACGAATTTAGCGATTGGGCTTCTGAACTTAAGGGTAACAACGATTTATTAGCGCTCACCCAGCCTTCATTAATTGGTGGCATCCACGCTGACTACCTTCGTGCGGGTTCGGACATCATCGAAACAAACACCTTTAATTCCAATGCGCCGTCATTAGGTGATTATGGTATGGAGCGTTGGGTGACACGCTTCAACCAAGATGCGGCGCGTCTCGCGCGAGGCGTTTGCGATCAACACGAAACTGACTCTACGCCCAAGTTGGTGGCGGGCGTCCTCGGTCCGACAAACCGAACCGCTTCGATCAGCCCCAAGGTTGAGGACCCCAGCTTTAGAAATATTTACTTCGACGAGCTCGTAGAGACCTACAGCGAGGCGACAGAAGCGCTGCTCGAGGG
>Ga0213863_10001009_pt1 | contig 21084 bp, 23 predicted proteins | sample PICome_8_FD_160128 | JGI IMG/M metagenome (GOLD analysis project Ga0213863, IMG submission 160128) | Coastal seawater microbial communities near Pivers Island, North Carolina, United States - PICO497 | ecosystem: Environmental > Aquatic > Marine > Coastal | place: USA: North Carolina... | reverse complement strand
GGTGATTGGGACCTATTCGTCAATTTACGTTGCCGCCAACGTGTTGCTACTCATGAAGCTGAGCCGAGAAGATTTAATGGTGCCGGTCAAAGAGGGGGCAGATCAGGACAGCATGCCTTAAGCCTGCTTTATTTTCCGAGATGTTGCCTTGCGAGCGTGCCGAGGCTTTTGAATATTTTTGGATTTGCTGCCACAAGATTACCTGACGTAAGGTGATCGAGCCCACCTTTGAAGTCGCCGATGAGTCCTCCAGCTTCTTGAATGAGCAGGCATCCGGCTGCGATATCCCATAGATTTAGCCCGTGCATCCAAACGCCGTCCAAGCGTCCAGCGGCAACTGCTGCGAGCTCCAAAGCTGCACTGCCAGGCTCTCGATAGTTTGCCCCTGCATTGACCAGCGCCTGAACGACCTGAGCATGGCCGTGGAAGGAAGATTCGCTGTAGCGACCCGCCGAGGCGAACAAAGCGCCCTCTAGTTTTTCCCCTGATGAGACTCGAATCTTTTTGCCGTTGAGCTGGGCTCCTTTACCGCGTGTTGCAACGAACTCCTCTTCGGTGATTGGGTTGACAATAATACCGTGCAGGAGTTTGCCGCGATGGAGGCAGGCCATGGAAACGCAAAAATGCGGAATCTGTCGGCTGAAGTTTGCTGTCCCGTCGATTGGGTCAATCACCCACTGGTGTTCTGAGTCGTCGACACTGGAGAGATCGCCAGACTCCTCTCCCGTGACCCGATGCTTTGGGAACGTTTTCTTAAGTGACTCTGCTATAATTTGTTCAGCTTCCTGGTCGACGTTCGTGACGAAATCATTGGGTCCTTTTTCACGAATCTTGATGAGATCAGGTCGGTCATAGGCGCGCACAATGTGCCTAGCGGCGTCGCGAGCGGCGCGAAGGGCAATGGTGATCATGGGTTCCATAGGCATTGGGTGCGGCGAGAAAGTGCGCATCATAGCAGATCTGTGCAATCGAAAAGTAAAATTTAAAGGATTTGGATAATGTCCAATGATCAAGCGCTTGAGTCCAAGATCAGAATTGTTCTGGTTGAGACATCGCATCCAGGTAACATCGGCGCAGCGGCAAGGGCGATGAAGAATATGGGGCTTAGCCGGCTGTATCTAGTAGCCCCTGAGGATTTCCCTAACGAGAAGGCCGTGTTTAGGGCGGCGAGTGCAGCAGATGTCCTTGACCAAGTTGTGGTCTGTCCGACGCTTCAAGAGGCAATCGGCGGCTGCAGCCTGGTACTTGGAACGTCTGCAAGACAACGAAAAATTCCCTGGCCGCTGGTGACCCCGAAAATTGCTGCCGAACGGGTGGTTGCGCACCGGCTCGATCCTGCAGATATAGCAGTTGTATTCGGCCGAGAGTCGAAGCGGCTAAAAAACGAGGAACTTCAGCAATGCCATTTTCATGTGAATATTCCGACCAGCGAAGCTTATAGTTCCTTGAATCTGGCGATGGCGGTTCAGGTGCTAGCCTATGAGATATTCTGCGCAAATACCGAATCTGAGACGGCGATAGTTTGGGATCAACCCGCTGCAACCAGTGATGCGCTCGAGCACTTTTTTGCTCATCTGGAGGACACCTTGGAGTCCGTCGGGTTTCATGATCCAGACAATCCCAGACAATTAATGACGCGGCTCAGGCGCCTTTTTTTGCGCATTAATCCAGACAAAATGGAGCTCAGCATACTGCGAGGTTTCCTGAGAGCGGTCAGCGAGGCAATCCGCAAATAAGAGGCTTTCTTAAATACCCGACTAAAATACTTGGTTATTTAGCCGGGCTCGATTAAACTGCGGCCTGCGAGGTGGTTTCTACCAAGCTGACGTGAATTGCTCAACTGTGTTTGCAGGGAAAGAGTGCTAATTTAAAGGGCTTTGAAATTAAGGGCTTTGAAATTAAGAGCTTTGAAATTAAGAGCTTTGAAATTAAGAGCTTTGAAACTAAGAGCTTTGAAAAAACTAGCGCTGAAATAAAGATCTCTGAAATAAAGATCTGTGAAATAAAGATCTGTGAAATAAAGATCTCTGAAATAGAGAGTGCTGATCTGAAGACCGCTTGGGCGAAGCGCAGGCATCGATAAGGTAAACAATATTACCCATCGAATGAACCGAAAAAATATTGATAATCCGGACAGTTTCGCGATTAAAGGATGATGAAAAAACGCCCATGAAGCTGACAGCGAAATCCCGATATGCGGTGACTGCGATGGTAGACCTCGCGGTCCATCACGAGGATGGCCCGATCACCTTGGGCGATATTTCTGAACGCCAAGCGATCAGTTTGCCTTATCTCGAACAATTGTTTGCAAAGCTCAAACGAAGTGCGCTGGTCAAGAGCGTTAGAGGCCCCGGTGGTGGGTACAAGTTAGGTCGGGATAGTCGAGATATTTTTGTGGCAGACATCGTAGGATCGGTGGATGAGTCTGTTGACGCAACGCGATGCTCTGGAAAAGCGGATTGCCAGGGCGGTGAAATGTGCCTGACTCATGAGCTTTGGGCAGATCTCAGCGACCAGATCAACGGATTTTTAAAAGGGATTGATCTAGCCAGTTTGGCGCAAAAAAGAAGTATTAAAATGATTGCAGCTCGCCAAGCCTCCGAGCAACTCGACCAGATCGGCATTCAAGCCGTACAAGTTGCTGACTAGAGCATTGAAGAGACATTTGGAGAATTTATGAAAGCCCCGGTTTATTTTGATTACGCAGCGACTACGCCTGTCGACCCAAGGGTGGCTCAAAAAATGAGCGAATGCCTGATGACCGAAGGCAACTTTGGCAATCCAGCGAGTCGTTCCCATAAGTTTGGTTGGGAGGCAGAGGAAGCTGTGGAACTGGCGCGTAAACAGGTGTCCGATCTGCTCAATTGTGATCCTCGAGAAATTGTATGGACCTCGGGAGCTACCGAATCCGACAACCTGGCAATTAAGGGTGTCGCCCAGTTTTATAAGGGTAAAGGCAAGCACCTAATCACCTCAAAGATTGAGCATAAGGCCGTACTCGATCCATGTCGGCACCTGGAGCGAGAGGGTTTTGAAGTGACATACCTCGAGCCGGGTTCAGACGGGTTAATCACACCCAGCCAGGTTCAGGCTGCGCTTCGAGAAGATACAACTTTGGTCTCAATTATGCATGTCAATAACGAGATTGGTGTGGTTAATGACATCGCTGGTATTGGCGAGGTCTGTCGGGCGGCTAAAGTGCTGTATCACGTTGATGCGGCTCAAAGTGCGGGTAAAATGCCCATCGATCTCGATACACTGAAGGTTGATCTAATGTCACTTTCAGCGCACAAGATGTATGGCCCTAAGGGTGTCGGTGTGCTGTATGTTCGGCGTAAGCCGAGAGTTCGCCTTGAAGCTCAGATGCACGGAGGCGGACATGAGCGTGGTATGCGGTCAGGCACATTGGCGACACATCAGCTTGTGGGTATGGGAGAGGCGTGCCGTATCGCTCAGCAAGAGATGGCTTCCGAAGCCGCCCGCACATTGGCGCTTCGGGAGCGTCTGCGTAAGGGTTTTGAAGACATGGAAGAAGTTTATGTCAATGGTGACCTTGATGCCCACGTACCAGGGATTATTAATATTAGTTTCAACTATGTGGAGGGGGAGTCCCTGATCATGTCGTTACCAGAAATTGCGGTTTCGAGCGGCTCGGCCTGTACATCCGCAAGCCTTGAGCCATCCTATGTTTTACGGGCCTTAGGAATGAACGATGAATTGGCACACAGTTCTTTGAGGTTCTCAGTTGGCCGGTTTACTTCGGACCAAGATGTGGATGCTGCCATCGAACAGGTGCGTCATGCGGTTGAGAAATTAAGAGCATTATCGCCTTTGTGGGATATGTATAAGGATGGGGTCGACCTAGACAGCATTGAATGGGCTGCGCATTAGGCGGAAAATAAAGCGATTGAATTGGAGTAAGTAAAATGGCGTACAGCGATCAGGTGATGGACCACTATCAGAATCCTCGTAACGTAGGTAAGTTTGACGACACGGACGACCAAGTAGGAACAGGCATGGTCGGTGCACCCGCGTGTGGCGATGTCATGCGGTTGCAGATCAAAGTCAACGATGCTGGCATTATCGAAGATGCAAAATTTAAAACCTACGGTTGCGGATCTGCCATCGCGTCGAGTTCTCTGCTGACAGAGTGGGTGAAAGGTCGGACGATTGATGACGCGGCTCAGATTAAAAACACCGAGATTGCCGAAGAACTTGCTCTGCCTCCGGTCAAGATTCATTGTTCGGTCCTAGCCGAGGATGCCATCAAAGCGGCGGTCGAAGATTATCGTAAAAAATTAGCCTCAGCTGAGTAATCACATCAGCTGAGCTAGAGTTTCTTTTGTGCAAAGGCGAGTGCCGAGCCAGAGAATCGTTAAGGAGCTTTCATGGGAATCAGTCTAACCGACACCGCAGCACGCCATGTGCAGGATTATTTGGGCCAGCGCGGGGAGGGCGTCGGTATTCGATTGGCCGTTAAAACAACCGGTTGCTCTGGGTTAATGTACGTAATTGAGCCTGTCGACCAGCCCGCAGAGGAAGACGTTAGCTTTGAGACGCAAGGGATTCGAGTTTTCATAGATCCCAAGAGCCTGATTTATGTTGACGGCACCGAGATGGACTATGTCAAGCAGGGGCTGAATGAAGGGTTTGAATTTCGCAACCCTAACGTCAAAGCAGAGTGTGGCTGCGGCGAAAGTTTTACCGTTTAAATCGCTTGGGTCATTTTGGATTTCAATCAAAATTTCTTTGAACTCTTTCGGTTAGAAGTTGGCTTCGATCTTGATTTGGAGCGTCTGCGAGAGCAATTTCAGATTTTGCAGCGAGAAGTTCACCCAGACCGTTATGCAGATCAGGATGCACGGTCGCAAAGGTTGGCGACTCAGTGGTCGATGCACGTCAATGAAGCGTTTTCGGTGCTATCGAAGCCGCTTCCTCGGGCAATTTACTTACTCGGCTTAACCAACATCGTACTTGAGCAAAACCCAACCCTTGAGCCGGATTTTCTGTTTGAACAAATTACGTTACGGGAAAGCCTCGATCATGTGGTTGAAACAAGAAGCGTCGACGATTTGGCGGTGCTTCTTGATGAATTTTCTGAAAAATTAATGGCTGAACAATCGCAGTTCAGTCAACGGTTTGATGCTGGTGCTCTGGACTTAGCGACCCAGAGCGTCTATCGAATGCAATTTCTAAATAAATTGCAGATTGCAGCTCAACAGGCCGAAGAAATGTTGTGGGACGAATAGTATGGCTTTAATACAAATCACTGAGCCTGGACAAGCACTGGACCCGCATCAGCGCAAACGAGCCGCAGGGATTGATCTCGGCACAACAAACTCTTTAATTGCGTCCGTCAGAGCAGGTCAACCAAGGGTCCTAGAGGACGAGTATGGCGCTGGGTTAATGCCGAGTGTTGTCCATTTCTCTGAAGATGCTTTGTTGGTTGGGGAATCCGCGCAGGCAATGGCGTCCAGTGATCCACTCAATACGATCGCCTCGGCCAAAAGGCTGTTGGGTCGAGGTCGCAGCGATATTGCCGATCGCGCAATGGTTAAAAATTATCGTTTGGCAGAGGGCGATGAGGGAATGGTTCGGCTTGAGACTGCAGCAGGAGACATTAGCCCGGTTCAGGTCTCAGCGGAGATTTTAAAAGTGCTCGCCGCTCGGGGGCAGGAAACGTTGGGCGGTGGCTTAGATGGCGTTGTGATCACCGTGCCAGCCTATTTCGACGACGCTCAGAGACAAGCCACGCGTGATGCTGCCGCGCTGGCAGGCCTTACAGTCTTGAGACTACTCAATGAGCCAACTGCGGCTGCAGTGGCCTACGGTTTGGACACTGGCGAGTCAGGGAACATAGCTGTTTTCGATTTGGGCGGCGGTACGTTTGACGTCTCGTTGCTCAGGTTGTCCCGGGGTGTTTTTGAAGTGCTTGCGACCGGTGGAGACTCCGGTCTGGGTGGAGATGATTTTGATGAAGAACTCGCAGCATTACTGCTAGAGAAGGCTGGGTTTTCCGGGACGCTCGACCCGGTGTCGTCCCGCCAGCTCTTGTCGATGGCGCGGACTGCAAAAGAACAGCTCACAGAAGATTCGGAAGTTAAGGTTTCCTTAGATTTGCCAGCGCTAAACTGGGAAGGTGCAATCAGTCGGCTTGAATTTGAGGCGTGCACGAAACATCTCATCGCCAAAGCGATCAAAGCGTGCAGGCGGGTTGTTCGTGATTCAGGTCTTCAGAGCGCCGAAATTGATCAAGTGGTCTTGGTTGGTGGTGCCACTCGAATTCCGGCGGTTCGCTCTGAGGTGGCAACGTTTTTCGGCAAGACACCTTTGTCTGAGCTTGATCCTGATCAAGTTGTCGCCATCGGTGCTGCGATCCAGGCAGACGTGCTCATTGGTAACAAGCCTGATGATGAAATGTTGCTGCTTGACGTGCTTCCCTTGTCGTTGGGTCTCGAGACCATGGGTGGCCTCGTCGAAAAGATAATCGCCCGGAATACGCCGATACCTGTACAGCGAGCCCAAGAATTTACGACCTACAAGGATGGTCAGACAGCAATGTTGGTTCACGTGTTGCAGGGCGAACGTGAGCAAGTTGCTGATTGTCGTTCACTTGGTCAGTTTGAGCTACGTGGAATTCCCGCAATGGTGGCAGGCGCGGCTAAAATTAGAGTGATTTTTCAAGTGGACGCCGACGGCTTGTTGTCGGTTTCTGCGTCAGAGCTTGGCACGGGAGTGTCAGCGGCGATTGATGTTAAGCCGTCTTACGGGCTGGCAGAAGAAGAAATCATGGCCATGCTGAAAGCCTCTTTTAGTCACGCCCAAGAGGATGCTGAGGCACGGATGTTGCTCGAAGCGAGAGTGGATGCTCAAAGGCTTTGTGATGCTTTGAGTGTCGCGCTAGAGCAGGATGGTTCGGCGCTGTTAAACGATGCGGAAATGCACGCGCTGCTTGGGGGTGTGTCAAAACTTCTGGAGGTCGTTGAAGGACGCTCGGTCGATGCCATCACACGAGAGACTGAACAATTGAGTCAAGCCAGCGATGCTTTTGCGGCACGCCGCATGAATCGCGAGGTTCAGCGGGCGTTAACAGGTCAGTCGGTCAGCCAAGTTCTCGAGACTGGTGCTTCTGATGAAACCGCACTTTCAAGCGATTGATCGATAAGGACCTATCGAAATATGCCAAAGATTATTATTTTACCTCACAATGAGCGGTGCCCTGACGGGGCGGTTATCGACGTTGAACCCGGCGCTGTGCTGATCGACGCTGCGCTCGCTGGTGGTGTCAAAATTGAACATGCCTGTGAGATGGCCTGCGCCTGCACCACCTGCCACGTCATCGTTCGAGAAGGCTTCGATTCGCTAGAACCCTCTGATGAGTTAGAAGATGATTTGTTGGACAAGGCATGGGGCTTAGAGCCCGACTCAAGGCTTAGCTGTCAAGTGGTTGTGTCGGATGACGACTTGGTCATTGAGATCCCAAAGTATACCATTAACCAAGTTTCGGAGAATCATTAGCGCCATGAAGTGGACCGATAGTTTAGAAATCGCGCTCGCGTTAATCGATCGTCACCCAGAGGTAGATCCTCAATTGATTCGGTTTACCGACCTTAAAGCGTGGGTCGAGGCCTTGCCGGAATTCGATGATCAGCCCGAGCGATGTGGTGAGCGCATTTTAGAAGCGATACAGATGACCTGGATCGACGAGATGGATTGAGTTGAATTCAGGCTTTTTCACTAGGGTGCAGATTGAATCAGGCGTATAATGCGGCGCCTAAAATTCTGTAATTAACCAGTGGAGTAAACATGGCCGTAGAAAAAACTTTTTCGATTATCAAACCCGACGCTGTTGCTAAGAATGTCATCGGTCAGATCCTAGCGCGATTTGAAGCCGCAGGACTTCAGGTCGTCGCCTCTCGAATGGAGCATCTCACCGAAGAGAAAGCCCAAGGGTTCTATGCTGAGCATGATGGCAAAGGGTTTTTCAAAGATCTTGTCGCTTTTATGACATCAGGCCCTGTCGTCGTTCAGGTGCTCGAAGGTGAAAACGCAATTTTGGCGAACCGGGAGCTCATGGGCGCGACCAACCCACAAGAGGCTGCTGCTGGAACGATTCGAGCAGATTTTGCCCAAAGTATCGATGCTAATGCGGTGCACGGTTCAGATTCACCGGAGTCAGCGGAACGAGAAATCGCTTATTTCTTCAGCGCCGATCAGATCTGCAGCAGATGAACGAAACCCAGCCAGAAAAACTTGATCTTCTGGGGCTGAGTCAGCCTCAGATGCATCAGGCCTTGTCTGGCTTGGGTGAAAAACCTTACCGGACCCAGCAAGTAATGAAGTGGCTGCATCATCGTGATGCAAGCGATATTCATGAAATGACGGATATCAGTAAGAAACTAAGGGCTCATTTTGAGGTCGCCGCGGAGATTCATGAGCCAGAAGTGCTCTCTGAAAAGGTTTCTCAGGATGGGACACGCAAATGGTTGATGCGCGCTCGGTCTGGCAGCGCCATAGAAACGGTGTTTATACCCGAAGGTGCTCGAGGAACACTGTGCGTTTCATCTCAAGTCGGTTGCGTTCTTGATTGCAAGTTTTGCTCTACTGGAAAGCAAGGTTTCAATTCTAATTTGACTGCTGGAGAAATTGTGGGTCAGCTTCGGGTCGCAGAACGAACCCTTCGAGACCAATTCTCAGATCGCAATCGCGCAGTAACCAATGTTGTTCTGATGGGGATGGGTGAGCCTTTGCTGAACGCCGACCAAGTTATTCCAGCGGTCTCTATCATGATGGACGATCTTGGCTACGGGATCTCAAAGCGCAAAGTAACGATCTCTACAGCTGGTGTGGTGCCCGGTATCCGACGACTCAAGGAAACCACCGATGCCTCTCTTGCCATCTCTTTACACGCGCCCAATGATGCATTGCGAGACCAATTGGTGCCGATCAATCGTAAATATCCGATCGCGATGCTGCTCGATGCTTGTCGCGATTATGCTGAAAATCTTGGTGAAAAAAGAACGATCACAATCGAGTATATCTTGCTTGATGGTATCAATGATCAAGCAGAACACGCGGTAGAGCTATCAAGATTGTTGGCTGGTTTTCCATGCAAGATCAATCTGATTCCCTTTAACCCGTATCCAGGGACCGGCTATAAACGACCCAGTGCGAAAAATGTTCGGTTTTTTCAAGACTATTTGGTTGGCCAAGGTTTTTCGACAATGGTTCGTACAACTCGCGGTGCGGATATTGATGCAGCCTGCGGACAGCTTGCCGGTCAAGTTGAGGATCGAACTCGCCGTAGCGAGCGTTATCAGCGGATCGCGCTTTCGGCGGCGGTAGAATGATGCGTTGTCTTTTGTCAGTGGGTTGGATGCTGCTGTTAACGGTCGGTTGTGTGAGCACTGATAATCGAGTCGTTCCAGTTAACGAGCAAGAAGTCGCCGATCGAGCGATAGAGCTTGGGGTAGCCTATCTGCGTCAGGGCGATTATACCCGGGCAAAGGACAACTTAATGAAGGCCTTGGCGATTGATGAGGGATCCGCGCGGGCGCACAACACGCTCGCGATTGTGTTTCAGCAAGAGCGAGAGTTCGAGCTGGCCGAACGCTACTTTTTGCGCGCGATAAGTTTGGATCCTGAGCTGATTGCGGCTCGCAACAACTACGGCGCATTTCTCTACGCCAGAGCGAGGCCTGAAGAAGCCGTTACTCAGCTGAGAATTGCGACTGAAGACCGTTTCTACGAGCGCCGTGCTCAAGCGTTCGAAAATTTGGGTGTCGCGTACTTGGCTTTAGGAGATCAAGATGCGGCGCGTGCTGCGTTTGAACGTGCCACTGCGCTAGATGCCCGTCTGCCGCGAACCTTACTGGAGCTTGCGACTCTTAATTTCAAGGAACAAGACTATACGCGCGCGCGAGATTTTTTCCTGCGTCACCGTGCTCTTTCGGCCGACTCGTCTAGAAGCCTCTATCTCTGTACACAGATCTACGACATTTTCCTAGAGAGTAATCAACGAGATCAATGTGCAGCAGATTTGATTAGAATCTTTCCGGCTTCTGAAGGAGCGAAAGCTTTAAGAGAAGCGTCATTGTTAGAGGCGCGTAATGAGTGAGATTGAGGGAACAAGTGATGCGGTGAGTGTCTCTGAGACATTACAGCGGGCAAGAACAACCGCCGGATTGTCGCAGGAGGAAATCGCCGATGCGCTTTTTATGACTTCCAACATGATCGAATTGCTGGACGCTGGCGAGTTTGATCGACTGCCAAATCAAGCCTTTGTCCGCGGGTACCTTCGAAGTTATGCGCGGATGGTGGGTCTTGATCCAAATCAGGTAATTCGTCAATTTGATGAAGAGCGCCGTCAAGCAGAGCCCCTGGAAAGTGATCAGGCCGCGCCGAAATCAGTCGTAGAACCGCGTTTTTCAGGCGTGGTGCGAGCTGGCTTAATCAGCCTCGGCTTGATCGTGGTTTTAGTTTTTGCGGTTTTACTCTTCAGTTCAAAGGAGACGTCTGACTCCCAATTCAGCCAGGAGACAAATCAAACCAGCCTGTTGCCAGCCGGTAGTGTCTCTGGGAGCCAAGACGAAGGGCTGCAGGCGAAAGTCGAGACAGGCTCTGTCGGCGAGAATGATGCCGAGGCTCTGAAATCTGAATCGAATGTGACGTCGCAGTTGTCGGCTCCTGCAATGCTTGGGGCAACTGAAGTGAGACAGTTCGATGCGCTTTCTCCTGTCTCGACAGAATTGGCACCCTCGTCACGTAATGAAAATGAGGATCTTTTGCCGGAGGCACCATCAGGCACCACTGCCTCGCCAGCTTTGTTGGAGGATGGAGAAGCTGAACCAGAAGCGATCATGCAAAGCGAGGACACTTCGGCGGTAGATTCTGATCAGTCATTAAGTCCAAGCGATGCATCGGTAGCATCGAGCTCATATGATGGGAATGTAACAACTATTGGGTTGGCCGACGTTGCGGCAGTCGAGCCTCTAGACAATGACAATGCACTCATGGATGAGGGTGTTCGCGGCGAACCTGATGCAGAGACGAGCCGGTTTGGCCTTGATTCTCGCCCAGGTTCATTGGAGTCTGTTTCTATCTCACGCGAGGTATTTAATGGTGGGCGGCGAATCTGGGTAGATGCTGGAGGGGACGACGAACTGACCGCCGAGCTGACTGACGAATGCTGGATTGAAGTCGCCGATGGCCAAGGCGATCTCATTTACGGAGATCTCAACAAAGCGGGTGATGCCCTGATTATCAAAGGGTTTGCACCTTTTGTGGTATTGCTCGGAAAAGCGCCTGTAGTCAGTCTCGCTTTCAATGGTGAACCGGTGGATCTTGCGGGAAAGACAACCCGTGAAATGACCGCGCGACTCACGCTCGGAAACTAGGAGAAGATTGTGCGACAAGCATCGAATATCAAGAGACGCGTTTCCAAACAAATTATGGTTGGTGCAGTGCCTGTGGGCGGGGATGCTCCCATAGCGGTACAAAGTATGACCAACACCAACACCTTGGATGTTGAGGCAACGGTCGCTCAAGTTCGACGGCTTGAGGCAGTCGGCGCGGATATCGTGCGGATTTCGGTACCCAGTCTAGAGGCAGCTGATGCGTTTGGCCAGATCAGGAAACAAGTGTCCGTGCCCTTGGTGTCTGATATCCATTTTGATCATAAAATCGCACTTCGGGTGGCTGAGCTTGGCGTTGACTGTCTGCGAATTAATCCCGGAAACATCGGTAGCCAAGATCGGGTTCGATCTGTTGTGAGTGCTTGCAAGGATCGGAATATTCCCATTCGAATCGGCGTTAACGCGGGTTCTTTAGGCAAAGACCTGCTGAGAAAATACAAAGAGCCGAATGCAACGGCGATGGTTGAGTCTGCGATGCGGAACATCGAATTATTGGATGCTGAGGATTTCGACCAATTCAAGCTGAGTCTCAAATCATCTGATGTTTTTATGGCCATAGAAGCTTATCGACTCATTGCCGGCCAGATTGATCAGCCTTTGCACCTCGGTATCACCGAAGCAGGTGGTCTTCGGTCTGGAACGGTTAAGAGCGCCGCTGGGCTTGGACTATTGCTGATGGAGGGCATTGGGGACACGCTAAGAATTTCTTTGGCCGCCGATCCGGTGGAAGAAATCAAAGTGGGTTTTGATCTGCTGAAAAGCCTCCATCTTCGCAGCAAAGGTATCAACTTTGTGGCCTGCCCCAGCTGCTCTCGACAGAATTTTGATGTCATCAGCACCGTCAATGAGCTAGAACGCCGGGTTGAAGACATAACGACTCCGTTAGATGTTGCGATTATTGGATGTATCGTGAATGGTCCCGGTGAGGCTAAGGAGGCTGACCTTGGATTAACGGGTGCTAGCCCAAATAATTTGATCTATCGAGATGGTGCGCCAAGCCAAAAAATCAATAACGAAAACCTCATTGATGACCTTGAAGCAATGATTCGCGAACGGGTTGCACAAAAACAATTAGAGGGATCGGAGACGAAGGACGAGACGCTGAAATTGGGTGCAGATGGGAGCGCTGCGTGAGTCAGACAATTAAGGCAGTCCGGGGTATGCAGGATTTACTGCCAGAAAAAAAAGCGCGGTTTAGGCGCATCGAAGACCAAGCTCGGCGAGTATTGGATCAGTATGGCTATCAAGAAGTAGGCCTGCCTGTCATAGAGAACACGCATCTTTTTAATCGTTTGGTCGGTAGCACCACGGACATCGTTGAAAAAGAAATGTATTCGTTCAAGGATCGTAATGACGAAAGCCTAACTTTGAGGCCTGAAGGTACGGCTGGACTGGTTCGTTTCGTGAACGAGCATGGTTTGGCGTTCAATCAAACCCAGCGTCTCTGGTATACCGGGCCGATGTTTCGTTATGAACGTCCGCAAAAAGGAAGATATCGTCAATTTGATCAGATTGGCGTTGAATGCATTGGAATGGAAGGTCCAGATATCGATGCAGAGTTGTTGTTGCTGTGCGCGCGGCTTTGGCGGAGTCTCGGGATTGATCAGCAGGTTCGTCTTGAATTGAACTCGATCGGAGATACTGCAAGTCGGCAGGCCTTTAGCGCGGCTTTGGTCGAATTTTTGCAGGATCGTCGAGAGGAATTGGATGAGGATAGTTTGCGGCGATTGGAAAGCAATCCCATGCGGATACTAGACTCAAAAGTGCCTACAACGCAGGCGCTGTTAAGCGGAGCGCCAGAGCTGAAAGACTACATCGACGCGGAATCTCAACAGCATTTTAAAGACCTGTGTGCGATACTTGACGCCGCAAAGCTTGAGTATCGGATCAATCCGAAGATCGTGAGAGGTCTTGATTATTACAACCGAACGGTCTTTGAATGGGTGACCGACAGCTTGGGTGCTCAAGGCACGATTTGCGGCGGTGGGCGTTACGATGGTTTGGTGGAACAATTGGGAGGAAAACCTACGCCCTGTGTCGGCTTTGCTCTGGGTTTGGACCGACTGGCGCTGATGTTTGAAGCATCGCCGGAAGGGCGGGCAAAGGTGCAGGTCTACGCCATTTCCGTCGGAGATCGGGCAAGGCGAGAGATGATGGCGATCGCTGAGGCTGTCAGAGAAGAGACCGGGCTGAATGTACAGGTTCATGCCGGCACTGGAAAATTAAAAGCGCAGATGAAAAAAGCGGATACCTCTGGGGCAGAAGTGGCGCTTATTCTCGCAGAAGATGAATTAGCAGCGGGTGTCGTTGCCCTGAGGCAATTGAGGGGAACGGCACAGCAAACCACGATGCCCGCGGGCGATTTGCCCGAGGCGTTAAGGAACATTTTTGAATAAAGTTGTTGTGAAGTTTTTAGTGAATGTTGTACACGATATGGCGATGGATAGGGAGTAACAGGTGGCTCTGGAAACGAGTGAAGAAGAACAAATCGAAAAAATCCAAGGATTTTTGAAGGACTATGGTTGGACACTCGCCTTGGCCTTGATCCTTGCGCTCGGTGGTAACTTTGGTTATCGAAGCTGGGAGAATAACCAAAAAGCGCAGATAGAAGCGGCCAGCGATGCTTTCTCAGATTTTCAAGCGATTGCCCGAGAGGGTGTCGGTGATGCGGATCGGCAGAGCGCGATTAGTCAGGGAATGGCCTTTCGCGTTGATTTTCCGGATTCGCACTATGCAATATTAGCCGCCATGCAGATTGCCAAGCTACATTTTCAGGCGGGTGATCTAGAAGCAGCGGAGTCGGTCTTGCGGGATGCGGCCGACGACGCATCAGAGACTCTAAAACCGCTCATTCAATTGCGGCTTGCAAGACTGTTGAGTGCGATGGATCGCCCTGAAGAGGGTGTAATTGCGTTAAGCCGGGATATCGAGTGGGCTGGATATGCTTCAGCGCGACATGAAGCTGAGGGAGACCTGCTCTTTCAGCTCAATCGATTGGACGAGGCAAGACAAGCGTATCAACTTGCGGTCAATACGGCTGGCCAGGCAGCGGCACCCGGACTGACGATGAAGGTCGAGGATCTGACCTTTGCAGAAACGGTTGTTGACGGTGCTGAAGGGGCAACCGCGTCTGAAGTGTTAACGAACGTGGCTTCAGAAAATTCCGCACCAGAGACATCGCAACCAAAAGGATCCCAAGACGATGAAGAGGCAATGGTGAACGCTGAGGATGCACCGTAATGCAACTGCGCAGGACGCTTGGCGCTCTTACTCTGCTGCTCCTTGCCAGTGGGTGTAGTTGGTTTGGGGATAAAGATGAAGAAGTCATCAAACCTACCGCACTGACACGAATTTCCACGGAAGTCGATTTTCGATCTTTGTGGACCACGCGAGTGGGCGCTGGAGCCGATGATAAAGCGATCAAGCTCGAGCCTGCGGTAAATGGGGATCAAATATTTGCTGCGTCAGCGGACGGGACAGTTTTGGCACTGCAGATCTCATCAGGTCAAAAAATTTGGTCGCAAGACGTCCGAGAAATTTACACCGAGGCCGAACGCGATCACGCTTTTGCTAAAGATATTGATGTTATTACAGGCGGCGTGGGTATCGGTGACGACATTGTTTTAGTGGGGACTGCTGCCGGCGAGGTGCTCGCCCTTCGGCAGAGTGATGGTTCGTTGGCATGGCGGGCGGAAGTTTCAAGCGAAGTGCTAGCGCCGCCCCAGGTACTTAACCAACTCGCTGTTGCGCAGTCTATCGATGGCGCGCTCGTTGGTCTTGATGCGGTTACTGGTGAAAAGCGTTGGAGTTTCACAACGACGTTACCTGCGCTCACACTGCGCGGAACTTCGACGCCGATTCTGCGTGACGACGTGGTGGTTGCTGGTTTTGCCAATGGTCGAGTTGCTTTGATTGATCCAGACCGAGGCATTGCAGCTGTAGATGAGCGCGTAGCTGCTGCAAAAGGGCGTTCTGATCTTGAGCGTTTGATCGACATAGATGGCAAGATGGTCTATCAGAATGGACGACTGTACGTTGCCAGTTATCAGGGCCGTGTTCTTGCAATCGATTTGAACGCAGGTCGTCCGCTTTGGTCTGAAGACGCTTCGACAACTGTTGGGCTGGGAGTTGGGTTCGGTAATGTCTATCTTGCTTCGGTCAGCGATGAGTTAACCGCTTATGATATGGATAATGGCCGAATCCAGTGGCAGATCGATGCTTTGAGACATCGCGATCTCACCAATCCTGTGGCGGTGGGAAGCTATCTTGCGGTGGGTGATTTCGAGGGTTACGTCCACTTGATTGCTCAGTCTGATGGGCGTTTCGTCGGTCGCAGGAAGGTTGACGCCAAGGGGCTGTATACACCTGTTGTGGCGGACGGCAATCGCTTGTTTGTGATGGGTAACAGCGGGCGTTTGTCAGCCTTTGAAATTCAGTAACTGCAGATGTTGCCCGTTATCGCTCTGGTCGGGCGTCCCAATGTCGGCAAATCGACACTCTTTAATCGATTAACCAAAACCCGCGATGCTTTGGTCGCTAGTATTCCAGGTTTAACCCGAGACCGTCAGTACGGTCGCGGTGTGCTCGGTGAGTTCGACTATGTAGTTGTTGATACCGGAGGGCTATCGGGGGAAGACGACGGCATCGATGGCCCTATGGCCGCTCAATCCAAGCAAGCGATCGAGGAAGCCGACCTTATCTTGTTTCTGGTCGATGCGAAATCTGGCCGAATGCCGGGTGATCATGATATTGCAGCTCTGCTACGGAGCCAGAATAAACCTGTGGTTTTGGTAGCAAATAAAGTTGATGGCCAGAATCCAGACTACATTCTGGGTGAATTCGCCGAGCTTGGGTTCGGCGCCTCTGCCAGAATTTCAGCCTCCAATGGCCATGGGATCGCTCAGTTGCTTGCTGACCGGATTGCGCCGCAATTGCCCGATCAGCCGTTGGATGAGAGTGGGAAGGCAGAAGCGCGTGGCATTAAGATGGCCGTTGTTGGGCGACCTAATGTAGGTAAATCCACCCTCGTGAACAGAATGCTAGGCGAGGATAGAGTCGTTGTCTTTGACCAGGCCGGAACAACCCGAGACAGTATTTATATCCCTTTCGAAAGGGATGGCCAAGAATACACGATCATTGATACAGCAGGTGTGCGTCGTCGAGGCCGAATTTCTGAGGCGGTTGAAAAGTTCTCGGTCATCAAGTCAATGGAAGCGATATCAGATGCTAATGTTGTCATCTTGATGATCGATGCGCACGAGAAATTGGTGGACCAAGACTTGCATCTACTGGGCCACGTGCTTGAAGCCGGTCGCGCATTGGTTATTGCGGTGAATAAGTGGGACGGCACCGATCAGGAACAAAAAACGTTCATCAAAAATGAACTTGAGCGAAGACTGACATTCATTGATTTTGCAGCGATCCATTTTATTTCAGCGTTGCACGGCTCTGGCGTCGGCAAGCTCTATCAGTCGGTCTTAAAGTCTTACGCGTCCGCGACGCAAAACATCGCCACCGCCAAACTCAATTTAATTCTTGCTGAAGCGCTTGCTGAGCACCAGCCGCCGATGGTGCATGGTCGCAGGATCAAGCTCCGCTACGCTCATGCTGGAGGTAGCAATCCGCCTATCATTGTTATTCATGGTAATCAGACCGACGCCGTGCCCGAAGCCTATAAGCGGTATTTGCAAAAGCGCTTTCACAGAGCTTTAAAGATGGAAGGGACACCGCTTCGAATAGAATTTAAGACAGGTGATAACCCTTTTAAAGGGCGAAAGAACAAGCTGACGGAGCGTCAGATCGGCCGAAAACGGCGGTTGATGCAGCATGTTAAAAAGCAGGCCCGGAAAAAGAAACGGTAAGTTGACGTCTGTACTTGCACTCATTCAGCGCCTTCTGACACCCCCCCGTCCTAGAGTTCGCAGAAGCGTTCCATACCTAAAAAATTTTGTCCCTCCACCAATGCACGTTGACTTGGGTGTCGTCAAAGCTGAGGCGAGCGGTTTTTGAAGGCTGACTTTTGGTGGAGGCGCGTCTTTTTAGGGGGGCTCAGAGAGGTCAGGTGCTGATGGCTGACGCTGGCCTGCGGAGCGGCCCGAAGTTTAATTATCAATGTTCAGCAATAGCGCTGGATCGATCCGGGTTTGATTGAGATTCACGCTAAAATGCAAGTGGGGGCCCGTGACTCGGCCTGTTTGCCCAACCGCACCAATGTGCTGCCCGGCTTTGACAATCTGTCCATTGGTCACTCCAATATTGCTGAGGTGACAGTAGAGGGTGATGAGACCCTGGCCATGATCGATTAAGATCGTTTTGCCGTTGAAAAAATAATCTCCTGTCGCGCGAACTTCGCCACTGGAGGCTGCGCGAACCGGTGTGCCCTCCGGTGCTGCGATATCAAGCCCGGAATGTGGATTGCGAGGCTGGCCATTAAAGATTCGTTTTTTCCCAAAGGGTGATGACAATCGCCCTATCACAGGAAGAACAAATGCGAGATCAGGTCTTTGGTTTGAGAAGCTTTTAAAGACAGCGTTCATTTCATCGCGTTCTTTGATGATCCGGTCGTAATCCCGAGCCGGCGGATTCACCTTTTCGGTTTGGGTAATCGTGATGTGCTCAGTGAGGTAAGATTTTGGTTTGATCTCAAAAGGGATGGCACCACGATTCGTCGTTAGTTCCGCGACCCCCGGATCGGCATCGAGTCCGATGCCAACGATGGCGATCGGCGCGCTCGACGGGCCGGTTATTAAAACGGCATTTCCAAGGTAATGTGCTGATTGAGTTTGGGCGGGTAATGAGATGACAGCGATTCCCCCAGGATACCCGTTGTGTGCCGGCATGGCGCCAAGGTTCTGGACAACCGTCAAGCAACTCACAATGAACGCCCCAAGTTTCAGCCAGGGACTCACGACGACTTCCCGGGTGAGGAGGGCGCTGTATTGATGACCTTGGCTGCCACTTCTCCGTCAGCAAGGGTAATGTTAATCGCTTGATCGGGGGTCAGATCAGCGGCTCGCCGCACAATATCCTCGTGCGCGTTACGAACCAGGGCATAACCCCGTTCTAACACGCTGAGTGGGCTTAAGGCATTGAGCTTGCCGGCGGCAGCTTGAAGTGCTCTGCTTTTGCGGTCGAGATGAATGTGTAAGTGCCCAGACAAGGATCGGCCGTGCTGGGCTACTACGCTCTGATATCGATCAATTTGCTGAGAGGGATTGATGACCCTCCTGCTCAGTTGGTTGATTCGGTCCTGCTCCCTCGCGAGCGCTTGGCGCATGTTCTGATTGAGGCGTTTTTCGCTGATGGAGAGCGTTGGTTGCTGCAGTGTTCGCTGCGCTGATTGCGCCAGCTGATGTTGCAGCTGGGTGAATCTTTCGCTAAGGGCAGTGAGGGTCTGCCCTGGATTGCGAAGTCTACTGGATAGATTCTTAACCTGGCTCTCGCTGGTTTTTAGTCGATGGGCCTGAGCCCGTTCGAGACGGTTTGCTGCGCCGTCGAGTCGCTGAAACCACTCCAGCTGGTCAGGGGCGAGGACCTCTGCAGCTGCTGAGGGTGTCGCTGCTCTGAGATCGGCGACAAAATCTGCAATGGTGATATCTGACTCGTGGCCAATGGCGCTGACGACGGGAAGGGTGCTTGCCGCGATGGCGAGCGCAACAGGTTCTGTGTTAAAGGTCCAAAGGTCCTCAAGGGATCCGCCCCCACGGGTCAGTAAGATTGCATCAAAAGCTGGCGCATCAAAAGCGTTCGCGAGCGCAATGGCTCTGACAACTTGAGCAGTTGCCTCATCCCCCTGCACTTGGGTCGGTACGATGGTGCATTTTAGCGCGGGAAACCGCCGCTTGATGACGCTGAGCACATCTTGCACTGCGGCTCCTGTTGGCGAGGTGATAATCGCCAAATGTTGAGGTAGTTCCGGCAAGGGTTGTTTAGCATCTTCATCAAAATAGCCCGCGTCTTGTAAGCGGTTTCTTAATTGCTCAAAAGCTCGTCGAAGCTCTCCCTCGCCGGCTTCTTCCATGTGCTCGGCGATGAATTGATACTCGCCTCGAGCCTCATAGAGGCTGATTTTTCCGCGCACAATCACTTTGAGGCCATTGCGCGGCTTAAATCGAAGGCGCTGATTGCGATTTTTAAACATCGCAGTGCGTAACTGTCCGCCTTCATCCTTGAGCGTGAGATACCAATGCCCAGAAGCCGGTACGCTAAAATTAGATATTTCGCCCTCAACAAAGACCTGGGGAAAAGCTCGCTCTAACAATGACTTTGCGGAGCGATTGAGTGCGCTGACTGTGAAGACCTCGCTGTTTGCGCCGGGCTCGCCGGTTTGCTGCCAACTCACGATGAACCTTGTCGGGCGAACAGGGCTGCCAGGGGGCCATCCACTGCGGCCTTGATGGCTTCGAATTGATGAGGCTTTAAATCTTGATTGGCAACAAACTCGGTGCCCGCATAAGGGTCTTTCACGCCGGAGTCGATGCCGCTGAGTGTCTCGATGACCGCCATGCCGCACAAGGGGACGTAAAAATCTGAGTAGCCGCCTTCGTGATTGGCAATAATTTTGCCGCCGCAGAGTGTGTCTGCTGCGTGCATTATTTTTTCAGTCATTGTTCGATAGTGATTGGCAACCAACAGCATGTGACTCAGCGGATCAAAATAAGCAGCATCAAACCCACAAGCAATAATGATGAGGTCGGGTTGGAAGGCATTGAGTGCTGGAATCACGACGTCGTCGATCGCTTTGAGGTAGGCGCCGCCCCCGCATCCTGCCGGTAGCGGCACATTGATGTTAAATCCCTCTCCCGCCGCGTCACCAATTTCCTCCAGCTTGCCAAGATTAACGGGGTAGAGCATTTCTTGGTGGATTGAGACCGTTAAAACATCAGAATCGTTGTAAAACGCTTGCTGTGTGCCATTGCCGTGATGTACATCCCAATCCACCACTGCAACGCGTTCTACCCAGCCTTGAGCTTTAGCCTCTAGGATGGCTAGACCGATGTTGTTAAAAATACAAAATCCCCGGCCGCGGTCTCGCTCAGCGTGGTGGCCTGGCGGGCGTGTCAGGGCGTAAGCGTTTTGAACGTGGCCTTGGGTGACTGCGGCGACCGCCGCCGTTGTCCCGCCCACGGCAAGTCGCGCAACCTCAAAAGAGCCCGGGCCTGCGATGGTCGCCTGTCCAACAGACCCGCCGCTTTTGCTGGTCGTTTCGACTAGGTCGATGTAGTCCTGGGTGTGAAATCGGGCGAGCGTCGCAATGGGTGCGGCTTCATGAGCAAGGCTTACGAGCTGAGGTGTGACATCGTAGGCATCGAGCAGGTTTTTGAGCCGCCGTTTAGTCTCAGGATTTTCAAGGTGAAGCCCTGGTTGAAACGCACCCCCTGTCGGAATCTGTCCGAGTGCAGCGCCGTTGTCGTGCCACATGTAGCGTTCGTTCCAGATGAAACCCGTTGTCATGGTCATAAGTGTCCTAAGATGCGTCAATCTTCAAATCTGTTGCGTCTGCCAGCGAGCAATTTGGCTAGGGGCATTGATCTATCATAACGAGCCGGCGACACCTCCTGCAATTATGAAGAGATAACTCATAGCTTTTCGGGTTTCGGTGGATTTTGGTCAAAGCGTTTTGTCACAGGGTCTTCGGGTCTTATAATCAAACTTTGGCTCAAAGGTTCAT
>Ga0213863_10001008_pt1 | contig 21097 bp, 20 predicted proteins | sample PICome_8_FD_160128 | JGI IMG/M metagenome (GOLD analysis project Ga0213863, IMG submission 160128) | Coastal seawater microbial communities near Pivers Island, North Carolina, United States - PICO497 | ecosystem: Environmental > Aquatic > Marine > Coastal | place: USA: North Carolina... | reverse complement strand
GTTTTGATCATTTGTTAGACACGCTGCACGCGCTAGAGCTTAAGGGCCTTATCGCCCGCGCCGGCCTTTTCTATCATTTAAAGGCTTGATCTTAATTCCGGTGACGTTAAAACCTGTTGTCTCGTTCCAAAAATTCCCAGTGTCTGTTCAATAAAAAGACGTATCGAGCGCTTCATCAGGTGCTGAGACGACGGTTATTGCTTATAATGGGGGTTTTGAGATTGGAGAAGGTTATGGGACATAAATTCGTGGCGATATTGATGGGGTCAGACTCTGATTTGCCCGTTATGGAAGCAGCAGTCGATATTCTGAAAAAGTTTTCAATCGCTTTCGAGGTCAAGGTCACATCAGCCCACCGAACGCCAGCTGAAACGCAAAAATATGTTCAGGGCGCTGAGGAAAGGGGTTGCCAAGCCTTTATCGCTGGGGCAGGAATGGCTGCCCACTTAGCGGGCGCAGTTGCAGCGCAGACCAGCCGTCCAGTTATTGGCGTGCCAATTGATGCTGGTCCCTTGCAGGGTTTTGATGCACTTTTGTCAACGGTCCAAATGCCAGGTGGCATCCCCGTTGCGACTGTGGCCATCGGTAAAGCGGGCGCGAAAAATGCAGGATACTTGGCTGTTCAAATGATGGCGCTCGCAGATGATGCTCTGGCTGAGGCGTTAAAGGCAGAACGTGCCGAGAACGCACAGGCAATCATTGCAAAGGCGGAGATCGTTGGTCAGCAATTCCAAAACAACTGAGTTAAAAACTGAGTGCACCAAGCAATCGTTACTCGATGGTGCTGTGATTGCTTATCCAACCGAGGGCGTCTGGGGGCTCGGTTGTGCGCCTGAATCAACCAGCGCCGTTCAGCGATTATTGGAGATAAAGCAGCGACCAAAAGAACCGGGTTTAATCCTGGTTGCTGCAGAGATAGAGCAGTTTGAACCGTATCTTTCGGGCATTACTCCCGATCAGCGCAAGAAACTGGAAGCGCGTTGGCCTGGACCAGTCACCTTTGTTGTGCCTGATACCGGATTCTGCCCGGAAATCATCAAGGGACACCATACGACAGTTGCTTTGAGGGTGTCCGCCCATCCGATTGTTCGTGCACTGTGCCGACTCAAACAAGGGCCTCTTGTCTCGACGTCAGCGAATCGCAGGGGCGAGCCGCCAGCGATGAGCCAGGGAGAGGTTTTCGCAATGTTTGGTGATCTGTTGGATTTTGTCATCCCTGGGGCATTGGGCGGAGCCGCTGGGCCGAGTGAAATTGTGGATCTTGTTTCGGGCAGAGTGCTGCGACCAGGGCAAAGCGGGTGAACCGACTTGCCGTTTTAGGCCACCCTATCGCGCACAGCCGGTCACCAGAAATCCACCAAGATTTTGCTCAGCAATTTGGTTATTCCATCGATTATCAAAAGATCGATGTCTCACCAGGACGGTTGGGTGATCAGGTTTCTGAATTAGTTCGAAGCGGGGCTTTGGGCTGCAATATCACGGTACCGTATAAGTCTGAAGTGGTCGCATTGTGCGATCACATTGCTCCGGCAGCACAAGCCTTCGGGGTGCTTAACACGCTAAAGTTCTCTGACTTGGGATCGGTGACAGGATACAACACGGATTCGGCTGGCTTTATGGCTGACTTGCTTCATTATGGGATTTCAGTCACTGGAAAGCGCGTCTTGCTGGTGGGTGCTGGTGGAGCAGCTCAAGGCATCATCGATGCATTAGCGCAGCAAGCCCCGAGCGTGATCCATATTTGGAATCGGTCTCCAGAGCGCGCCATCGCGCTTGCTGGTCGGCTTACCCAGACTTCAGTCTCTGCAAAAATTGCAGATGATTTAGATCCAGGATACGAAGTGATTGTAAACGCTAGCGCTGCAGGCCTTTCTGATCAGGTTCCCGATCTACCCGCATCGATCATCAAAAATCATACTCAGTGCTACGACTTGAGTTACCGCCAGGATGGCACGCCCTTCCTGCATTGGTGCGATAATTTGGGTGCCGCGATGTGCGTTGACGGCCTTGGCATGCTGATAGAGCAGGCGGCATTTGCCTTTGAGATCTGGTTCGGTGAAATGCCCAACACCCAAAAGCTTCGGGCGCGCTTTGATGCCCGGCCTTTGAAAACCGCGTCACCTTGGAGACCCGAATGAACCCATTACTTTGTGACGGGGAGCTACCCGCTTTTGATCAAATTGAACCCAGCCATATTGAGCCGGCCATCAAAGCGATTCTTGAACAAAATCAAGCCGAGATTGATCAATACAAACTGGCTTTAACGCCAGAACAGGCCTATCAAGCGCTTCATGAACTTGAGCGTTTAGCAGCACGGCTGGCAGATGTGTGGTCGCCAGTCTCGCACTTAAATGCGGTCATGAATAATGATGAGTTACGAGCGGCCTATAATGCGTGTTTGCCGTTAATCAGTGCTTATGAAACCGCGCAAGGCCAAGACACTGCGCTTAAAAACCTATACGAGATACTGCAACGGAATACTGAAGTCCTCAATTTGACCGTTGCTGAGCAAAAAGCGATCGACAATGCGCTTCGGGATTTTCAGTTATCGGGCGTTGATCTGGATGAACCGACTCGCGAACGCTTTGGTGCGCTAAAACAATCCTTGTCTGCAAATACCAGTCGCTATGCAGAGAATGTTTTAGACGCTACCGATGCTTGGCACATGCACCTAGAGACAAGTGCACGACTTCAAGGCTTGCCAGAGCGTGCAGTGGCGCTCTCCCGTCAGAATGCCAAGGATGCAGGAATAAAGGGATTTAGGCTTGATCTAAGCGCACCCAGTTATCTCGCGGTGATGACTTACGCTGAGGATCGAGAACTCAGGCGTGAGATCTATGAAGCGTTTGTCACTCGAGCCTCTGACCAAGGCCCTCAGGCCGGCCAGTTCGATAACACAGCATTGATGCATAAAATTCTGACCGACCGTCAGTTGCTTTCTGAAATGCTAGGTTTTGAACGATTCTCGGAACTTAGCCTAGCAAAAAAGATGGCCGTATCCCCTGAAAAGGTCCTCGAATTTTTGGCCGAGCTTAACGAACGAACCCGACCAGTCGCGCTGGAGGAAATGAGCGCAATTAATATTTTTGCGAGGGATAGTCTGGGTATCGAAACCCTTCAGCCTTGGGATTTAGCTTTTTGCGCGGAGCGGCTTAAACAGCAGAAATTTGCACTGTCTGATGAGGATATTAGACCTTATTTTCCGGCCACCAAGGTACTCAACGGACTTTTCGAAATCGTCAGGCGCTTATTCGACATCGACATCGAACAGACAGCAAATGTTTCGGTGTGGCATCCTGATGTTACTACCTACGTTATCAAGCGAGATAACGAGGTGATAGCCCAGTTTTACCTCGACTTGTATGCCCGTGCGAAGAAGCGCGGTGGGGCTTGGATGGCGGACTGCCGGTGTCGACGGCGACACCCAATCCATGGTCTCACCTTGCCTGTAGCATTTTTGACTTGTAATTTTTCAGCACCCATTGATGGTCAGGATGCTTTGCTAAGTCATGATGAGGTGGTCACGCTTTTTCATGAGTTCGGTCACGGTCTGCATCATATGCTAACTCAAGTTGATTGCTTGTCAGTGTCCGGCATTAACGGGGTCGCATGGGATGCCGTTGAACTTCCCAGCCAATTTTTGGAAAACTGGTGTTGGGCCTCAGAAGCACTGGGATTGATTTCGGGTCATTATTTGACCGGTGAACCCTTGCCCAAGGCACTTTTGGAAAAGATGTTGGCTGTTAAGAACTACCAGTCGGGTATGAAGATGGTGCGTCAGCTCGAATTTGCGCTTTTTGATTTTAGACTGCACAACGAATTTGACGGTTCAGCGGCCATTGTTCAGGAGATTCTTGATGAAGTCCGGACATCGACTGGTGTGACGCCGAACATTCCGGTCAATCGATTTCAAAATGGGTTTAACCACATTTTTGGGAACGAGATGGGCTATGCCGCTGGATACTACAGCTACAAATGGGCTGAGGTTTTGAGTGCGGACGCGTTTTCAAAATTTGAAGCGGAGGGGTTATTCAACCGCCAAACAGGAGAACAGTTTTTATCGACTGTGTTGGAGCAAGGCGGGTCCCGAGATGCCATGGAGTTATTTAAAACCTTCCGCGGGAGGGAGCCATCTGTTGAAGCTTTACTCAAGCAAGAGGGCATTGCGGTTTGAGCCGGCGTTTTATCGCAGGGGCGCGCTGCCAGGAATGTGGTGCAGAAGACACTCTTTTTCTCGAGAGCGGCGCTGCGTCAGACGTGATCCGGTGCGTTTCCTGCTCGTTTCAAGAGGCTCGTCCTCAGCCTCATGACAGCGCGGAGGCAGGTCGGTTACTTGATGACACTGTTCCCCAGGTTATTGAAATAATTGATGCTTCGACTTGAGAGCGTTGGCCACCGAGGCTATAATTGCGCCGCTTTGAAAGCAGAACAGCGGCAGCAATTCAAGATAATCCTTTTGAGAGATGGCGTTTCGCCTGAAGGTTAAAAAGTGTGCGACTGGCAGACCTTTAGCGGGTTATGTGATCCCGCGCTTTAAGCTACTCAGGGGAAGGAAGCGCGCTGAAGGTGATTGGTGCCAATAAATGAGGTCAATAAGTCGAAAACGCAGGATCTGGTTGGTGCATTCCTAGCGTAAAAGCCAGATAATTAGGGGGCCGTTGGCCTGAAGCACGAAATGCGTGTTTCTCTGAGGTCTCCCTTGTAGCGCGTAAAGTAAAGGACGCGCTTGAGCAGTGAGGTTAGGTTCGGGAACAATCCCAAGTCCAATGCAGCGAAATGTCGCGTCTTGCGGGAAGAACGCTGTAAATAGTCATAAGTCGTTAAATAGGTTGGAGTTGCTGGTAATGACAGGAACGGAAAAAAGAGATCAAGGGCGCAGTGGGTACCTGATTGGCCTCAAATGGTTAATTGCAGCGATTGCGGTAGGTTCGAGTTGGAGTGTGCTAGCGGATTGGTCAGCACTCAACATGACGCAAGGTGTTACGGAGATCAGTCGAGAAGTCTATGACTTGCATATGCTGATCTTTGGAATTTGTGTACTGATCGGTGTGATCGTCTTTGGAATTATGATCTGGTCTATGTTGGTCCACCGTAAGTCGTTGGGACATGAACCAGCCACTTTTTCGCACAGCACTAAGCTTGAATACGCGTGGACGATTATTCCGATTTTTATCCTGATTGGTATGGCCGTTCCTGCGACCAGCACCTTGCGGGATATGTATGATTCCTCGAACGCTGATATCGACATCGAGGTGCGTGGTTATCAATGGAAGTGGCAATACACGTATCTGAATGATGATCCTGCTCAAGAAGTGAAATTCATGAGTAGTCTGCTCACGCCTCCGGACGAATTTTACAACCGAGCGCCTAAGCGGGAGCACTACCTAACGGATGTGGACAATCCCTTGGTTATCCCAATCAATAAGCGCGTTAGGTTCTTAATCACTTCTAATGATGTGATTCATTCGTGGTGGGTTCCTGATTTTGCAGTCAAAAAAGATGCGATTCCCGGTTTCGTCCATGAATCATGGGCGGTTGTTGAAGAACCAGGGATTTATCGAGGCAAATGTACGGAACTCTGCGGAAAAGATCACGGCTTTATGCCGATTGTGGTGAAAGCCGTTGAGCAGGACGAATATGAGAATTGGCTTGCAATGAAGCAACAGGAAGCCAAGGACGTCTACGAAACGGTCGGTAAGACTTGGTCCATGGCAGAGCTCATGGAAACAGGTGAGACGGTCTATGCGCAGCACTGTCAGACCTGCCATCAGGCAAATGGTCAGGGCATTCCGCCAGCGTTTCCATCCTTGGTAGGTCAGGGGATGGCGATAGGGGACTTGGACGCGCATGTCGACATCGTCGTTAATGGCAAAGCGGGTTCAGCCATGCAGGCCTTTGCGGCCCAGCTCAACCCAGCAGAGATCGCGGCGGTTGTGACCTATGAGCGCAACGCCTGGGGTAACGATGTGGGTGATTTAGTGCAGCCCAGAGAAGTCAATGCACTGATAGTCGCGAAAGAATAGGAGAGACCGATGAGCGCAGTCATAGAAAATCATCATGACGATCACCATCACGGCCCTGATAAAGGCCTGATGCGTTGGGTACTGACAACAAATCATAAAGATATCGGCACACTCTATCTCTGGTTTAGCTTCGCCATGTTCCTAGTGGGTGGCTGTATGGCGTTGGTTATCCGCGCAGAGCTTTTCCAGCCGGGTTTGCAGCTTGTGGTACCGGAATTTTTTAACCAAATGACAACTATGCATGGTCTCATCATGGTTTTTGGAGCCGTGATGCCAGCTTTTGTAGGCTTGGCCAATTGGTTGGTCCCGATGATGATTGGGGCGCCAGACATGGCTCTTCCCCGGATGAACAACTATAGCTTCTGGATTTTGCCTTTTGCTTTTGGAATGTTGCTCAGCACCTTGTTTATGGAAGGTGGCGCACCGAATTTTGGTTGGACATTCTACGCCCCTCTATCCACAGAGTACGCGCCGCCCAGCGTTACGTTTTTTATATTCGCGGTCCATTTAATGGGAATCTCATCCATCATGGGCTCTATCAACGTTGTTGTTACGATCCTTAACTTGCGTGCCCCTGGGATGCGGTTGATGGATATGCCGCTATTTGTTTGGACTTGGTTGATCACCGCGTACTTATTGATCGCTGTGATGCCGGTACTAGCTGGTGTCGTAACCATGATGCTCATGGACATCCATTTTGGAACAGCTTTTTTCAATGCAGGTGGTGGCGGCGACCCCGTTTTGTTCCAGCACGTGTTTTGGTTCTTTGGACACCCAGAAGTCTACATCATGATTCTTCCCGCGTTTGGCGTGGTCTCGGCAATCATCCCGACGTTTGCTCGAAAGAAATTATTTGGCTATGACTCGATGGTGTATGCCACAGCATCAATTGCCTTCTTGTCCTTTATCGTTTGGGCACATCACATGTTCACCGTGGGAATGCCAATTGCGGGCGAGCTATATTTTATGTATGCAACCATGCTCATTGCGGTCCCCACAGGCGTCAAGGTGTTCAATTGGGTAGCGACGATGTGGCAGGGCTCTATGACCTTTGAAACCCCAATGTTGTTTGCGATTGCTTTTGTTATTTTGTTTACGATCGGCGGACTATCAGGATTGATGCTTGCGATCGTGCCAGCAGATTTCCAGTATCACGATACGTATTTCGTTGTAGCGCATTTTCATTATGTTTTAGTGCCTGGCTCAATTTTTTCGATCATGGCTGCGGCGTACTACTGGTTACCCAAGTGGACGGGCAACATGTACGATGAAACCCTTGGGAAAACCCACTTCTGGCTGTCTTTTGTTGGTGTGAATGTGACATTCTTCCCTCAGCACTTCATAGGTTTGGCAGGGATGCCTCGACGGTACCCAGATTATGCGCTGCAATTTGCAGATTGGAATATGGTCTCCAGTGTTGGTGCCTTTATCTTCGGCTTCAGCCAGCTCCTGTTCTTGTTCATCGTGATCAAGTGCGTGATGGGCGGCAAAAAGGCGACGGATGAAGTTTGGGATGGTGCCGAGGGGCTTGAGTGGACGATTGCATCACCTGCCCCGTACCACACTTTTTCCACGCCACCGGCGCTGCCTGAACGTGCAACAGCTTAGGTTAAAGAGAGATTTAATCGGTGGCTGCTGATCAAAATGTCCAATCTAAAATGACGCTCAAGTTATTGGGCGTCGTTGTGGGTATGTTTGTTTTTGGTTTCGCTTTGGTCCCCCTCTATGACATTTATTGTCAAGTTACTGGAGCCAACGGTAAGACTTCTGGGCCGTACATTGCTGGCGCGCCGCTTGAAGTGGACAAAGACCGATGGGTAACCGTGCAGTTCTTGGCAAACAACAACGCCAATATGCCTTGGGAGTTTAGGCCGACAGTCCGAACGATGAAGGTTCAACCAGGACAAGCGTATAGCACGGTATTTTTCGCGAGTAACCCATCCCGGCAAACAATGATGGCTCAGGCTATTCCGAGCGTTGCGCCGTTCCACGCTGCCGAGTATTTTCATAAAACTGAGTGTTTCTGCTTTGAGCAACAGGAATTGGCTCGGGGCGAGCGAATCGAGATGCCGCTCAAATTTATCATAGACCCTCATTTACCAGCATCGGTAGAAACTTTAACATTGTCTTATACATTATTTGATATCACACAAGTTGCGGCCAGCGCCGCAACTGAAATACCCGTGAGCTGATGGAGAAACCAATTGTCGTCTGAAAGCACTTACGAAAGTTATTACGTCCCCCACAATAGCCCATTACCCATTTTTGCGTCCTTGGGCATTTTCCTAACAGTTTATGGTGGCGGCAATATTCTTAATGAAATGTCGGCCGGTACTGATAGCAATTTTGGAGCGACGGTGTTTGCTCTAGGTAGCTTGGTCATGGCGACGACACTGTTCTTTTGGTTTTCTAAAGTGATCGAAGAGAACCACGCTAAAATGTATAGCCAGCAGATGAACAAGTCGTTTGTTTGGGGTATGAGCTGGTTCATTTTTTCTGAGGTGATGTTTTTTGCGGCATTCTTTGGGGCTCTTTTTTACGTTAGATTTTGGGTGGTTGACTGGATTGGTGGTGAGGGCGAACGTGGACCCAGCAATATGCTCTGGCCGGACTATGTACCCCAGTGGCCTTTATTAAATAATCCCAACCCGGAAATTTTCTCTACGCCCCAGGGCGTTATTGGCGCATGGGGATTACCCTTGATCAATACGATTCTATTGGTCACATCGAGTTTCACCGTGACATTTGCGCATCACGCGATCAACGATGGCGAGCGAAAAAAGATTATCGGTTGGCTGGTGGTAACGATTGCGCTGGGCGTTCTGTTCCTGTTTTGCCAAGCCTACGAATATTATGAAGCGTATGTTCACCTTGGTTTGACGCTGAATTCAGGGATCTTTGGGTCGACATTTTTCATGTTGACAGGGTTCCATGGTGCCCATGTGACAATCGGAACGATTATGCTGATAGTGATGCTAGGTCGAGCAATGAAGGGACATTTCACTAAGACGGACTGCTTTGGTTTTGAGGCAGCAGCCTGGTATTGGCATTTTGTCGACGTGGTCTGGCTGTTGTTATTCGTCCTCGTGTACGTGATTGGAACTTAACGCCCCGTTTAGGGCCGGCCTGGATGCCAAGGGGCAGAGAGGCCTAAATCGCCTGTATAGAGACCATAGGCAACAACGATCAACAACAGAGCTGCAAGCGAGACTCGAATGAGTAAAAAGCGAGCAGTGCGCGAACCCTCCTCCGATCCCATATCGTGCATCATGGCGTAAAAGGCCGTTCCCAACGCGATCATATTTGCGAGCAGCAGTAGCACGATAATTGTTTTTAAGATCATAATCAGCCCTTAGTGAAAAACGTTATACGCATTTTTCCTAACAGAGGTGCATGTTACGGTGATTAGAGCACAAATGAGCCTGAGGCTACTGGCTTTTACAATAATCTTCGTGTCGCTATTCATTTACCTTGGCTTTTGGCAAGTGGAACGCTCGGACACTAAACGGAAACTTCTGGACCAACAAGCCGTGCTCGAGGCGCTTCCCGCTGCTGGGATATCAGAACTTTCGAGTTCGGAAATTCGATCCGGTCGGCGCGTGGTTGTTGAGGGTTCGATCGATCATGAAAATATTTTTTTGTTGGATAACGTGGTGGTTGAAGGCCGAGTTGGGTTTGAGGTGCTTCATCCAATCAAACTAGAAAGTGGGCAGTCCTTGCTCATCAATAGAGGATTTATACCGGCGGGTGTAAGTCGAGAGAGTTTACCCGACGTGCCTTTTTTGAATCGACCAATGAACGCTTTAGGGGTGGTTTACGTATCTGAATGGCCGAACAGCGATATGGCTTTATTGTACTCAGGATGGCCAAGGATTGTTCCGACTCAAAATCCAAAAGTATTGTCAGCGTTACTCGGTGCACCGCTGTTGCCGTGGATTTTGAGGCTCGACGAGGCGGACCCCAACAGTTTGCCTCGTCATTGGGTGACAACGGTCATGTCGCCAGAACAACACACGGGTTACGCCGTGCAATGGTTCGCAATGGCTTTCGTATTGATGGGTCTTTTTATGGCCAGTATTTTCAAAAATCGCAAAGAGGATAAATCGTGAGTCCAACCAATGTGAATGAGGAAGGCTTACGCCAGAGCAGGAAGAAACTGTTGTTAATTGCGGGCATTGCGTTTGTGCCGATGATGATTGCCTACACAGTCTTCTTTTTTGCGCCTCAGCTCATTCCTTCGGCTACCACCAATCGTGGGCTATTAGTACAACCCGCGTTAGATCTAAGCAGTCACCTTGAGCCGGATGGACAATGGCTGATGCTCATGCCCAATCGCGAGTCCTGTACTCAGGATTGCGACGAGGTACTTCATCAAACGCGTCAAATACATATTGCCCTGGGTAAAAACGCCGACCGTGTAGAGCGCTTGTACATAGGAGAAAAACCGCTTGCTCCCTCCGAGGTGATGGCACTCGAGAAGGAGTATCCGAATCTGCAATATCGTTGGGATCCAAGAATCGTAGAAGATCTTGCAAGCCTGGAACAGAGCGTCGATGAAGGTAAAAATCGGGTGTTTGTTATGGATCCGCTCGGGCAGGTCATTTTGGCCTATCCGAAGGCGCGTGTTGATAAACCGCTCCTTTTGGATCTCAAACACTTGCTGAAAATTTCTAATCTCGGTTAAGGATATCTAGATATGATTTCGTTTCCGTCATCCGTTACAATTCGAGGCCCCAGGACTTCAGCAGAATGTCAATGAGCGATGCCCTACCAGTAAGTGCCACGTCAGGTTGGCGCGACTACTATGAGATGTGCAAGCCTCGCGTGGTGTTGTTGATGCTGCTTTGTACCCTCGTAGGGATGTTTTTGGCGACATCGTCGTTTGTTGCGTTAGACCTGATTGCTTATTGCTTAGTGGGGGTGGCTCTGGTTGCTGGTTCAGCCGCGGCGCTGAATCATTTGATTGATGCTTCGGTGGATCAGAAGATGGCCCGCACGGAGAATAGACCTGTCGCCCAGGGACGGGTCTCGACCCGACAAGGGTTAGTGTTTGTGTTTGTTACGGGCTCAATCGGCCTTTTGATCTTGGCGGTCTTCGTGAACGTTTTGACCGCCTGGTTAAATTTTTTCGCCTGGCTTGGTTATGGCGTCATCTATAGCCTCTACTTAAAACGAGCGACGTCTCAAAACATTGTTATTGGCGGTCTTTTTGGTGCTGCCCCACCCTTATTCGGCTGGACTGCTGTGACGAACAGCATCGATGGTGGCGGTTTGCTGTTGGTCCTGATTATATTTGCATGGACTCCGCCACATTTTTGGGCGCTGGCGATCGATCGTCTGAGCGATTATGAAAAAGTGGATATCCCGATGTTGCCAATCACGCATGGAGTGGCTTATACCAAACTTCACATTGTGCTCTACACGATTATTTTGATTGTCGTGTCCGTTCTACCTTACGTCACCGGAATGAGCAATCTCTTGTATTTGATTTCTGCCCTGGCGCTCGGAGCAGGGTTTTTATACTGGTCTTTGGTCTTGTTGTTCGACAAAAATCCGAACGCAGCACTTGAAACATTTAAATATTCCATTGTCTATCTTGCGGCGCTATTCGGTGGTTTGCTGCTTGATCACTATCTCATGCCGATCGATTATGCATAGCGAAGCACAACGTGCGGGGATCCGAAAAACCCTGACTTTTCTGCTGGGTGCAATCGCGCTGATGGTAGGCCTAATCGTTTCTAATTATCTGCACCGTGACACAACGTTAAGCCGTGAATCGGCGGCGAAACTGGGGTTTATTCGATTTGAGCAGCCTCGGTCCATCGATCTACCCACGCTTGCCTTCCAAGATGGTTCACCGGTCACGCAGTCGGCTTTCGTCGGTGGATGGAATTTTTTGTACTTTGGCTTTACAGCCTGCCCAGATATTTGTCCTACAACACTGGCTGTGATGAATAAGGCGCTGCCTGATGATCTACAAGAAGACCTTCGGATTGTTTTAGTTACGGTAGATCCTGAGAGAGACACCCCAGAGCAGCTTCAGCAGTATCTCGCTGGTTTCAATCGTGATTTCATAGGTGTCACCGGTGAGCATGAAGATATTGCACGCTTTGCCACCCAAGTGAATGTCGCTTTCGGAAAAATCCCTGGCGCTGAAAAAGGCAGTTACACGATGGATCACACCGGATCCATCGTTGTGATGGACCCGCAAGGCGACTACGCTGGGTTCATCAAGGCCCCGCATCGACCGGAGCAGTTGCGAGAGATCATGCTCGGCCTCTAGTGGGGTTGCTCTGCGGCAAGCTGTTGTATTCGGGTGATCTGATCAAAGGGATCCTTCCGGAAAGTGTGTCCATCGAACGTCTGGAGCCGCGTTAATGCGAAGCGTGCGGCGGCAATCATTCGAAGAGCCGTAAGGCTCGAGCGCTCGTCCTGTTCCAGCCTACGATACGTCTCATAGCCTTGGATCATCGCCCTGCTGTTGTCTGGCAGTAGCCGATGGCTCGAATCGAAGCACCAATCATTGAGCGCAATGGCTAAATCCATCAGCCATAGATCTTGGCTGAGGTGAAAAAAATCGAGGATTCCGACCAAGGAATCGTTCTGAAACAAAACGTTGTCTTTAAACAGGTCGCCATGAATCAAACCGCGTGGAAGTTCACTCGTGCTGAGACGCTCATAATAGTCTATTGCCTGACTGATCAGCTGCTTTTGAGAGTCGCTGAGGTGAGACTGAGACTGCTCAAAACTTTCTGCCATCCATTCGCTATCAAATAAAATAGGATGTGATATTGAAACAGCGGTTGCAACGCTGTGTAGCTTTCCCATTTGAGCCCCTATTTGACGGCAGTGCATGGGCTCGACAATCTCTAGGTGCTTGCCGGGGAGGCTTTCCATAAAGAGCGTGGGCTTTCCCGCTAGGATCGGATTACGCTCGCCAATAGCTTGGACGCGAGGTTGGGCGATGGGTAATCCATAGTGCGCCAAATGTTTCATGACCTCGATGACCCAAGGCACGCGCGAGGTATTCTCTCCCTCAACCAAGGTTAAGATAGAATAAAATTCATGATCGAATCGCCGGGTGGTTACACGGTAATTGCTGTTTTCTATGCCGGTGGTGATCGGTTCAAAGTAGAGAAGTTCACCTAAATCGAAGTGTGAAAGGTAGTCTTTGATGTCTGTTTCTGATAATTGAGTATAGACGCCCATAAGTTACCACTCGATTAAAGTCCATTGAGGAAACAAATGCCTTTTCTCGGTGAGATCTGTGAAATGGGGTTGGCCATCAGCGGGAACAAGATAGTATGGGCGACCAACCTTGGGAATGACTTTGATCATCATCAATAGACCGTTTTGACGATACTCAAAAATACGGCCGGTGTCATCGTCTGCAATGATTGTTACAGTTTCGTCAGTCTCGTCGTTATCTGCAGACGCAGAAGGGCAGGTTTGCAAAGAAGCACCGACAAGCAGTATGAAGAGGATTAAAATCGTGCGAATGTTCACAGTAGGTTTTTCAAGGTTGTTAGAGTGGTTTCACTATGTCTGATAAGTTTAGTCTAATTTTAGTCGACGGTTCATCCTATCTCTTCAGAGCTTTTCACGCTCTGCCGCCGCTAACGACCAAGCACGGTCAGCCCACTGGCGCGATTAAAGGCGTCGTTAGCATGATTCGAAAGCTGCAAACCGATTTTCCAGAATCGGACATCGCCGTTGTTTTTGACGCCAAAGGTAAAACTTTTCGAAACGATTTGTATGCTGATTACAAAGCCAATCGCCCGCCCATGCCCGATGATCTTCGACAACAAATCGAACCGATCCACCGAATTATCCAGCAAATGGGCTTGCCCCTGATCGTCGAGGCCGGCGTAGAAGCAGATGACGTCATCGGTACCCTCGCAACTCAAGCTGCAAGCGCGGGTGAAAAGGTGCTTATATCAACCGGTGATAAAGACATGGCGCAATTGGTCAGCGCTCAGGTGACGTTAATGAATACCATGACCGACACATTTTTAGATGAAGCCGGTGTTGTTGAGAAATTTGGCGTTCGTCCCGATCAAATCATCGATTATTTAGCGCTGGTTGGCGATACAGTCGATAATATTCCGGGTGTTCAAAAGTGTGGTCCAAAGACTGCGGTGAAGTGGTTATCAAATTATGGCTCGCTCGATGGTGTGATGACGCACTCCAATGAAATACCAGGAAAGGTTGGAGAGAACCTAAAGGAAGCGCTTTCTCACTTGCCCTTGTCATACGATTTGGCGACCATTCGGATTGACCTAGATTTACCCGTGACGGTCTCCGAACTAAAACTAACCGAACCAAATATCGATGGCTTGCGCGCTTCTTTCGAAGAATTTGAATTAAGAACGTGGTTGGATCAGCTTTCAGGACCCGAGCCGGCAGTGTTGGACGTGCCAAAAATAGATTACGACCTGGTCTTAACAGAGTCCGATCTGCAAGTTTGGCTTGACCGCCTAGACCGGTCCAAGCAATTCGCTTTTGATACAGAAACAACCGGCCTTGATTATATGACCGCTGAAATCGTGGGAGTGTCTGTGTGCACCGAACCCGGTTTGGCGGCGTACATTCCCTTTCGACATGATTATGAAGGTGCACCGAAGCAACTCGACCGATCTGAGGTTTTTCATCGTCTAGCTCCGTTTTTAAATGATCCTGAAAAGCTTGTCATTGGACAGAACCTAAAATTTGATATCAGTGTTCTCGCTCGTGAGGGATTCACAATCTCAGCAAACATCGCTGATACGATGCTGGAATCTTATGTCCTGAACAGTGTGGCAACTCGTCATAATATGGATGATTTAGCGCGACACTACCTCAATCGAAAAACCGTCAAGTTTGAGGAAGTTGCTGGAAAAGGGGCTAAACAAAAGACGTTCAACGAAATTGATTTAGCAAGTGCTGGACACTACGCCGCTGAAGATGCCGACATAACGCTGCAATTACACGAGGTTCTCTGGGCTCAGCTCAAAGGTGAGAATCGATTGTGTGCAGTTTATCAGGAGCTAGAGTTGCCTTTGGTTCGCATCCTATCAACCATCGAGCGAAATGGAGTTTTCCTAGACAGTAAAATGCTCGAGCAGCAATCCCAGGAGTTAGGGCTGAAGCTTGCTGCGTTAACTGAGCAAGCGTACGACCTTGCAGGAGAAAACTTTAATCTGAGCTCTCCGAAGCAGCTTCAAGCGATTTTGTTTGAGAAGTTGAGCTTGCCCATCTTAAAGAAGACCCCCAAAGGCCAGCCTTCGACAAATGAGAGCGTGCTTCAAGAGCTCGCGCTTGATTACCCGTTGCCCAAGGTCGTGATGAATCATCGCGGGCTCAATAAATTGAAATCAACCTATACAGATCAATTACCAAAACAGATATCGCTGGTGAGTGGTCGGTTGCATACTTCTTATCATCAAGCGGTTGCTGCCACGGGTCGGTTATCGAGCACCGACCCTAATTTGCAAAACATTCCCATACGCACTGAAGAGGGCCGGCGGGTGAGAAAGGCCTTTGTCGCGCCTCCTGGAAAATCCCTGATGGCCGCAGACTACTCTCAAATAGAGCTTCGAATTATGGCGCATTTGTCAGGTGATGCTGGCTTGACGGAAGCCTTCAATCAAGGACTCGATATTCATCGGGCGACTGCTTCCGAGGTTTTTGGGGTCCCGTTGGATTCGGTTTCGGTCGATCAAAGGCGTAGCGCGAAAGCCATAAATTTTGGGTTGATCTACGGGATGTCAGCTTTTGGACTGGCCAAGCAGCTCGGTATTCAAAGGGCAGATGCACAGACGTACATGGACCTTTATTTTGAACGGTATCCAGGCGTTCAAACTTACATGCAGGAGATTCGTGCCCAAGCTGCGGATCAAGGTTATGTAGAAACGTGGTTTGGGCGGCGCTTGTATTTACCTGAGATTCAGTCATCCAATTTCCAAATGCGCCAGGCCGCGGAAAGGACAGCAATCAATGCGCCGATGCAGGGCACGGCTGCCGATATTATTAAGCGGGCGATGATCGATGTTCAGAATTGGTTGACCGAATCTGGTGCGAGCGCGCTTTTGATTATGCAAGTTCACGACGAACTGGTTTTAGAAGTTGAGGACAGCAGCATCATGAAAGTACAGGCGGCGGTGGTTGAATTAATGTCAGGCGCGGCCTCACTTAAAATTCCACTAGAAGTTGAAGTGGGTGTTGCCTCCAATTGGGAGGGGGCACACTGATCGGCCGTTGTCATTAATTTTCCTAATGAGTGGAACTTATTGGTAGGGCTAGGGTCTGAAGATCTGTGCGTGCGTTTTGGCAGTCACCTTGGTTGGCGCGTTGTTATCGATGCTGTGACCCAAGTGGTTGCCCGAATGTTTCGACAGAAGCTTCGGTTTTCCCCCATTTTACCGAAGTCTCGGCCCCACCTCTGGCGTTGCTAGAGGGTGGGGTTTTTTTTCATGACTGAGTTTGTGTCATCGGTTGGTAAACCATTCATCGAGCGCTGATTTTAATTCATCGATACCCTCTCGGTTTTGCGACGAAAAGGTCTGGACACTGGCGTGATCGGGCAGATCTCGTTTTAACTTGAGTAAGATGCTTTGTTGTGGTCCCCGCTTGAGCTTGTCTGATTTGGTTAGAAGAATGTGAATAGGCAGTTCTGCACTCTGTGACCAGGTCACCATCATCTCATCAAAGGGTTTCAGCGCGTGGCGAATATCTGCAACGAGCACGATGCCTTTGAGGCTTGTGCGTCCTCGAAAGTATTCATCGAGATGGGTTTGCCAATACTGCTTAAGTGACATCGGTACTTTGGCGTAGCCATAGCCTGGAAGGTCAACTAGACGAGACTGCTCGCCGAGCGTAAAAAAGTTGATGAGCTGGGTTCGCCCAGGCGTTTTGCTGGTACGCGCAAGTTTCTTTTGTCGGGTCAGCGCATTGATCGCGCTGGACTTACCTGCGTTTGAGCGGCCACAGAATGCAATTTCCTGTCCTTCGTCCGGAGGACATTCGGTAAGCCGTGTCGCGCTGGTTAAAAATCCAGCCGATTGATAGTCGAAGTGTTGCATGGAGAATATCGTTGTCCCGAACTGTCACTCTAAGTGGTTTTAGCTATAATAGCGCATCCGCTGGCGTACAGTTGGAAGAAGAACGTTTGGAGTATTAACTTAAGGCGCTTCAAACAGCGAAAGAAGCTGGAGAGGGTCAATTAGGGTGTTACATGTATAAATTATTGTTGAGTATTGGCTTGCTGGTTTTCACGTCGGTTGCGCTTGCCGAAGCGGACGCAACCAGAGGAGAGGCCTTGACAGGAACATGCGTGGCTTGTCACGGCACAGATGGCAACAGCCTTGTGGGTAGTTTTCCGAACATTGCCGGACAAAACGCGGCTTATCTTTATAAACAGCTGGTTGAAATTCAATCAGGTGAGCGCAGTGCTGTATTAATGACCGGTATCCTCGATGGAATGAGTGAACAGGATCTCGCTGATTTGTCTGCTTTCTATGCATCGCAGCCTGCTGCAACGAGTGCTGCGGATCCGGAACTTGCAGCCCTAGGGGAGTCGATCTATCGCGCTGGAATCGCACGCAAGTCGGTCGCAGCATGTACTGCTTGCCATTCGCCAACGGGGCAGGGTAATGGCTTGGCAGCGTTTCCAATGCTCGCAGGTCAATGGGCGGAGTACACAGAGACGCAGTTACGCGCTTTTCGCTCTGGTGAACGTGCAAACGATGGTGACAGCCAAATGATGAGATTGTCAGCGATGGACCTCAGCGACCAAGAAATTGAAGCGGTGGCGTCCTACCTCGCAGGACTGCGTCCATAAATCGATGAAGCGAATAACGAAGGTTTCAACGCGGAGAAAAGATATGAACCTGTTTTTAAACGCGAGTCTCGATTGGTTAAAGCGGAGCGTGTTCATTGTTTTGGTCGGGTGGAGCCTAGGGGTCAGTGCCCAATATGAGTCGGGCGTTCATTATGTTGAGTTGCCAACGCCCTTGTCTGTGAGTGGGGATGGCGTTGAGATCACCGAGTACTTCTCGTATGCCTGTAATCATTGCTATCAATTTGAACCTAGTCTGGCGGCCTGGGTCGCCAAACTTCCAGACGATGTGACGTTTACAAGAACACCAGCAATGTGGAATGACACTTATCGGTTCTTTGCCCAAACCTACTATACGCTTCGAGCGATGAACGTTTTAGAGAAAATGCATCTTGAGGTCTTTAATGCGGTGCACCTAGAGCGCAAAAATATTATGAATCCAAAGGCGATGGCCGAGTTTCTTTCAGGGCTGGGCGTTGATGCGATTAGTTTCGGCAAGGTGTTTACAAGCTTTGGGGTTCAAGCCAGCCTGCAGCAGGCTGAGGCGCGAGGCCTGGCTTACCGTGCCACCGGTGTGCCGACACTCATCGTCAATGGTAAATATCGCGTTGAGGCGCGGGGTGCCGGGGGAACGTCGGGTATGCTGAAGGTTGCAGAGTACTTGATTAACCTCGAACGAGAGTAAACCTCGATTTCTGAAGTAAGTACCTCACTGTATTGTTGGCAGCCAGTGGATATTCAGCAGGCTGATGAGGCGGTGCTAGGGTGTTCGGTCGACCAGCTTATAGACCAACTGCTCGCTAGCCCTGCAGATGCAGTAGATCATTGGTCAAAACTTCAGCCAAATGCGACGTGTCTTATTTTTGATGGACATGGCTACTCCTTTCTTGAAATCAAAACCTTCAGTGATGAATGTGCAGAGCTTCTAAAGGAGTATGGTGTCGGCGCTGGAGACCGAGTCATCCTGGAGCTTGAAAATTGCCTCGGGCTGGTGGTTGCATTTTTAGCCCTCAACCGGCTTACAGCGGCGGCTGTGATTTTAAGCCCGAGACTTTCCAAAGCTGAGCGAAAGCAGATTTCGAGTCATGCGTTAGCCACAGGTCACATGCATCACTTAGATGGTTTTGCATCCCCATCTCATCATCGCTGCAGGTCAGGCTCGTTAGCGGATCTAGGGCTAGATTGGTTGACATCTGTTCGAAACCAAGTGGATGATCAACCCCAGTGTCCGCCAGGTGTCGCGGTGATCATCTATACCACAGGAACGACCGGTCAGCCAAAAGGGGTGATGCTCACGAACCAAAATTTGATGTTTACTGGGTTCGTCTCTGGAAAACTTCGCGGCTTACAACCTTGTGATCGTCTACTGACGGCACTGCCGTTGTCTCATGCTTTTGGGCTTTCTGCGGTATTGTGCTCAGCCCTCGTTCAGGGCTCCGCGTTAGCGCTCAAGGCAAAGTTTGTCGCAGGGGAAATATTGGCAGATCTCGCCGCCAATGATGTGACTGGGTTTTTTGGCGTTCCCGCGATGTATGTGGCGCTGGTGATCGAACAAAAAAAGTTCGCAAGAGCTTTCCCAAAGCTCAGGTTTTTATACAGTGGTGGTGCGCCATTAGACATCGCGATCAAAAACGATGTGCAGGGAAGCTTTGGGTTACCCTTGCATAACGGCTACGGAATGACTGAAACCGGGCCCACTATTTCGCAGACTCGTCTTTATGCGCCGATGCAAGACACTTCGGTGGGTTTCGTGATTCCCGGCCTTAATTTTAGATTGAATGGTGGTCCTAATCTGGAGCCAGGTGTCGGCGTTCTTGAGGTGTCAGGTCCGAATATTATGGCTGGTTATTTTCGCCAACCAGAGGAGACACAGCGAGTTTTGGTTGAAGGGTGGCTGGCGACAGGCGATCTGGCTCGAATCAATGCGTGTGGTGCTTTGGAAATCGTCGGTCGACAAAAGGAGCTCATCATTAAAAATGGATTCAATGTGTATCCTCCTGAGGTTGAGGCTGCATTGACCGCGATACCGGAAATTTCTCTGGCGGCGGTGATCGGTAAGCCGCGGTTTGGCACAGAACACATTATTGCATTTGTTGAAACGCAGCCAACCGGTGTCCATCTTGACCTGCAAGAAATTAACGAAAAACTTCGAGAAACGTTGTCGGGTTATAAATTACTTGATGAGCTTCACGTGATGTCTCAGTTGCCGGCATCGCCATCGGGCAAGGTCTTAAAGCACCGACTTTGAGGTTCATCGTGTTTTATGCTGGCTCAGTAGCCGCATCCAAATGGTGTTAGATCTGTTCCGATTGAATTGCAAAGTGCCATCGAATAAAATTCGTCATGGCGCGAAAGAATTCATCAAATAATCGAGCACACGAAAACCGCACGGGCTCGTGCAGGTATTTGATGGATCGTTCCTCCTCTCCCCTTTTACACCTGAATCCGCTGGCGAAATTGTTTGTGGGCGGTCATTCATTAGGAGGCTACGATGGCTAAAATTCTTGACGATATTTCGCGAACGTTCGCCGAGTATTTGTTGATACCAAGATTAACGCGACGTGATCAAACGATGGATCTGATCGATTTGTCCGCGCCGCTGACTCGCGATGAGTCTTCCGACCGGAAAAAACTGTCGATGAATATCCCGATTGTCTCGGCTTGTATGCAGGCCGTATCTGGGATTGATTTGGCAATTGCTTTGGCTCGCCAAGGCGGCTTGAGCATGATCTATTGCTCTCAAAGTATTGAGAGTCAGGTAGAGATGGTGCAAAAGGTGAAGGCGCACAAAGCAGGGTTTGTGACCAGTGGTGCGAACATACAGCCAGAAGCCTCTCTGCGCTCGGTGCTTGAACTGATGAATTCCAGCGGTCATTCAACGATTCCGGTAACAACCGATGGTAGCCCTCATGGTGATTTTGTAGGCTTGATTACCGATCAAGATTTTTGGGAGTTCGAAGATAATCTTGACAACTCTGTCAAGGCGCATATGACAGCGAAGGCTGATGTAATTTACGGTGAGGAAGGGATTACGCTCCGGGAAGCCAACCAATTGCTTCACCGGCATAAAAAAGATTGCCTCCCTATTCTAACGTCAGAGGGTCGATTGTCAGCGCTGGTTTTTAAGAAAGACTATGTCGATCACCAAATGCACCCCTTGGAAATTCTTGATGATGATAAACGCCTGCGGGTGGGTGCGGCGATCAATACCCATGATTATCAAGACCGGGTTCCAGCACTGATAGAGGCTGGGGCGGAC
>Ga0213863_10001005_pt1 | contig 21109 bp, 15 predicted proteins | sample PICome_8_FD_160128 | JGI IMG/M metagenome (GOLD analysis project Ga0213863, IMG submission 160128) | Coastal seawater microbial communities near Pivers Island, North Carolina, United States - PICO497 | ecosystem: Environmental > Aquatic > Marine > Coastal | place: USA: North Carolina... | reverse complement strand
ATAAAGCTTGGCCAAAAGACCAAATATTGATGAAACCTTCTAAAATTATTGTCTACATTCTTGAACCTATATACCCTAAATCATTTTTGAACAGCGATAAGCCCTCAAAAGAAGAAATTTCTGAAGCTGTAGATAAAATGACATTAGAACTTGAACAAAAAATTAAAGACAAAGCGAGATCCTTATATGAGTGATAAGAAGAAGTTTTTTGGTGTAAATGATGAAAATTGGGGACACAAATGGGGTTATAAAGATTCCGCTTTTATCATAGAAGAAGATAAAGCAGTAACCTTCTCAGGTAACCGATATCCTGTTTGTGGTAAAAAACTAACGAACTTTATTCCTTTCGTTGAAAGTATACTTGGAGTAGAAATAGAAAAAGAGCCAAAAGTTAAAGAACTAAAAGAAAAATATATCGAAAAACCGAACATTAACGAAATGTTTATGAAAGAAATGAAAGAAACTTTTGACGAAGACAGGTACTCTATCGAAGATAACGAACGTCTTCTTCATAGTCATGGGCAACACTCCACAGACGAAGTATATAAAGTTCTTTATAATAAACTAGAAAAATTCACAGATTTAGTTTTTTATATAGAAAATGAAGAAGAGACAGTTCTCTTGGTCGAACTTGCAAAAAAACATAATGTTTGTCTTATTCCTTATGGTGGTGGCACAAATGTAACAAACGCACTAAGGCCACCAAAAAAAGAAAACAGAATGATTGTTTCGGTGGATACCAGAAGGATGAACTCAGTTGAAAATATTGATGAAAAAAATCTCTTGGTCTCTGTTTATTCTGGTATAACTGGAAAAGAATTAGAAAAACAACTTAACGATAAAGGTCTAACCGCTGGGCATGAACCAGATAGCTATGAGTTCTCAACCGTAGGTGGATGGATTTCTACCAATGCCGCGGGTATGAAAAAACATAGATATGGAAATATCGAGGATATTGTTCAAAACATAACAATGATTACACCTACTGGAACTATAAATCAAATAGAACCGTTAACAAGAGCTTCAATTGGAATAAAAGCTCAAAACCTTTTGTTCGGCTCAGAGGGAAACCTTGGAATAATAACAAAGGCAACCTTAAAAGTCCATCGGCTACCAAAAAAGTCCACATATGAATCTATTTTATTTTATAGCTGGGAAAGTGGCGTTTCCTTTATGTACGATTTATATCATTCAAACATGGTTCCAGCGAGCTCCCGACTAGCTGATAACCTTCAAATTAGGTTAGGTAGTTCTCTAAAAGAAAAGAAGGTGGGGTTTGGCGGGTTTCTTGACAAATTAACTAAATACTATCTTTTTAATATAAAAAAGTTTGACCCTGAAAAGTTTACTGCTGCTACATTTAAAATTGAAGGTTCTTCTCAAGAGGTGAAACAACAGTTGAGAAACTTAAAATCACTTTCAAAAAAACATAATGGTTTTGTTGCCGGTGAGAGTACTGGAAAAAGCGGATACCTCGCAACAATGGTAATTGCCTATATAAGAGAACTGATCTTTACACAAAATATTTTAGGTGAAACCATGGAAACCTCCGTTCCCTGGTCTAAGATAAATCAAGTAAAAGAAGAAGCCCATAAACTCTTAAACGAACTACACAAAAAACACAACCTTCCTGGCAAGCCGTTTTTCACTTCACGAATTTCAAAAATATATCATACCGGTGTTTGCATGTACAACACAATTGCAATGTGCTACGATGGAATAGATCGGCCCGAAGATGTTTTTACCGAGATTGAGTATGCTATGAGAGCTAACTTTATAAAAAACGGTGGATCAATATCACACCATCATGGAGTTGGTAAACTAAGAAAAGACTTTATGAAAGATACAATTTCTGATGGCAGTATCTCTTTGATAAAGGGAATTAAAAAAGATCAGGATCCGAAAAATATTTTTGGCGTAGATAATAATATTGTAAACGATTAGTCTTATGTATATATGCTTCTAGAGAATAAAGTGTTCATTATAACGGGGGCTTCCTCAGGTATTGGAGAAGAATTATCTAAGCAGCTGTCAAAAGAGGGTGCTAAAATTGTTTGTGCTGCTAGAACAGAAGATAAACTTAAAGCTGTTTCTGAAGAAATTAATACTTCTGGTGGAGATTCCATTTACGTTCAAACAGACATAAATAATCTAAAGCAATGTCAAAATTTAATAGATAGAACTGTTGAAAATTTTGGGAAAATCGATGGTTTAGTTTTAAATGCTGGTATAAGTATGTGGGCGAAGTTTGATGAAATAACGGACCCAAGCTTTTTTTCAGACCTTATGAAAACAAACTACCTTGGCTCTGTAAACTGTTGCTTTGCCGCAATCCCTTTTTTGAAAGAATCAAAGGGTAAAATTATTAGTTGTTCTACAGCTCAAGCTCTTATGGGTTTTCCAAATCATTCTGGATATGTTGCTTCTAAGCATGCTCTTCATGGTTTTTTAGAAACTATTTCAATGGAAAATAAAGGAGAGGTTACAATATTAGAAGCTGTTTTGAGTTGGATAAGAGGGACAAACTTAAGAGGGAACTCTTTCCGGGCTGATGGAAAAAAACATAAAGATGAATCTAGAAAACATACAAGTCAATCGGTTAGCTTAGATTATTGTGTGAAAAGTATTATAGATGGTATAAAAAAAGAGAAAAAGACAATCTATGTACCTAAAAAACTAAGTTTTATTCCTTTTTTAAACACTTTTTTTAAAAATTTTTTACAAAGAAAAGTTGTTCGAGAAATAAATAAAAACAAAAATTAACCTAAACAATTTAAGTTTTTATTTTTCCCTTCTGTTTTCACAGGTGTTAATTTTACACTGTGATGTTTTAATTGCTTTGAATAAATATACTGTTTTTCTCAGGTTAATATGCAAACACATCATTCTGCCAAATCAAATAAAAAAAGTATTTAAAGAGATGTTCTAAGATTATATAAAAACACAACAGGTTAAGATAATATGAAAATAGACAATAAGAAAATTCAGTTTGAGGTAGATTCCTTTTGGGACACTCATATTACCCCAACACTAACGGAATACATAAAAATCCCAAATAAGTCTCCTTCTTTTGATGAAAAGTGGAAAAAGAATGGACATATGGATAAGGTTCTTAAACTTGCCACGAACTGGACAAAGAAACATTTACCAAAAAATGCCAATTTAATAATTAAAGAATCAGAGGGAAGAACGCCTATAATTTTAGTTGATATACCTGGTGAAAAGAGTGGTAATGTTTTAATGTATGGCCATTTAGATAAACAACCTGAAATGGAAGGGTGGGATAATGATAAGGGTCCATGGAAGCCTGTGTTGGTTGATGAAAAACTTTATGGTCGTGGTGGTGCGGATGATGGGTATGCTCTTTTTGCATCGCTTTGTGCCATAAAAACATTACAAAAAAACAATTGTCGCTTACCGCGGGTTTTGATTTTAATTGAATTTTGTGAAGAAAGCGGATCTCCGGACCTTCCACACTATATGGAACTTTGTTCTGATTTAATTGGTGAACCAAATTTAGTTGTTTGTCTAGATTCTGGGACAGAAGATTACAAACGTTTTTGGACAACAAACTCTTTGAGGGGGTTAATTGGTGGAACGCTAAAGGTTGAAGTTCTTAATGAAGGTATGCACTCTGGAGTAAGTGGATATATACCTTCATCTTTTAGAATAATACGACAACTTTTATCAAGAATAGAAGATGAAAAAACTGGTGAAATTCTATTAGACGAATTAAAAACAGATATTCCGACACACATAAATGATGGTGTAGTACAATTGGTTGCTATTTTAGAAGACCATCAAGATTTTCCTATTGCTCCTTCCACAGAGAATCCTATAGAAGGCCACCTCAGAACAACCTGGAAACCGGCTTTATCTGTTGTTGGTGCAGATGGTTTACCGAGTTCTAAAGATGCGGGTAATGTTTTAAGACCTTATACAAGTTTAAAGCTCTCAATGAGAATTCCACCATTGGTTGACCAAAATAAAGCTCAAGAAGCTCTTGAAAAAGCCCTTACTAGTAATCCCCCTTATAATGCAAAAGTATCAATGGAATTTGAAGAGCCTGCTTCAGGTTGGAGCGCACCGCCAATGTCTTCTTGGCTTAAAAGTGCAATAAGTTCTGCTTCAAATACTTATTTCAAAAACCCTCCATGTAGTATGGGCGAGGGTGGAACTATTCCCTTTATGGCGATGCTTGGAGATCAATTTCCAGAAGCACAATTCGTAATAACAGGTGTATTGGGACCAGAGTCAAACGCGCATGGGCCAAACGAATTTTTACATATACCTTATGCAAAGAAATTAACTTCTTGTATTGTTTCTATTTTAAATGATTTCCCAGAATAAAGATTTTTCAACTAAACTTTATCTTTTCCTCATAATTGCTTTGATATCAGTGAGTTCAACCTCTCTTGTCATTAGATACGTAGCAACCGTCCCCGCTTTAACGCTAGCTTTTTGGAGAATGCTTCTTGCAAGTGGTTTTCTATGGGTATATAGCCTATCAAAAAAACCAACTTTTTTGTCAAAGTCTAATAAAAAAAGGATTTTAATCGCAGGAATAAGTCTTGGTCTTCATTTTTCATTCTTTTTTCTTGGGGTGAGAAACACCTCTATTGCAAATGCAACTTTATTAGCAACAACAGGGCCTTTTTTTACGACACTTGTAGCTTTATTAAAAGGTACAAAGTTTGAGAAAGAAGTTTATTGGGGCCTCGGTATTTCAACAGTTGGTCTTTTAATTGTTCAGGGGCAAAACATAAATCTCAACGAAAAATTATTATATGGAAACATTCTTTCTCTTTTAAGCGGGATGTGTATTGCGGTAACATATATATTCGCAGCAAAAATTAGAAAAAATACAGAAAACACAACCTATGGAAGAACTCTCTTTTTTATAGCTTCAATCACAATCGCTTTATTGGCTTTGCTTACAGGTGACAACCTTTTGGGTTTTAAAAAAGAACAGTTTATCTGGCTTGTTTTTCTAGGCTTTGTTCCCTCTGTTTTGGGTCACAACCTTTTAAATTATTCAATAAAGTTTTTATCACCAACAGCTGTAGCTTCCGTACCCCTAGGTGAACCTTTAATAGCATCAGTTTTTGGTTATATTCTTTTTTCAGAGGAACTCCCATTAGAAGCTGTAATAGGAGGTGGCTTTATTTTATTTGGTATATATTTTATAATAACGGGTCATAATAGGGACTAATTTTAGCGTCTACTGGAATTATCTTATTTTCTCTTTGATATTTTTTGATTCTAATATCATTTTTATACTCTCCTCTTTTGCTTTGAGGTAATAGCGATGCAATCCTTGCAGCCATTTCAGACCCAACTGTCTCTGTTTTAATTAATTTTTCACTTTTGGAACCCTTTATGTCGAACGGCCCAAAAGGTTTTCCGATATTTATATATACCTTTGGCCTAATTCCTTTAAAAATATCTTGCCAGATCGTTTCTGCACCATAAATTGAAATTGGAACGATTGGAACTTTTTCAACCGTTGACAGAAATACTGCTCCGTTTTTAGGTTTTTTTAAAACGGGTGAAGTTGTCGTTCCTTCTGGGAAAATTCCTAAAATTTCTCCATTTTTCAACACCTTTTTTGCTTTTTTAATAGTTGAAGGTGCAAGGTTTTCTCTGTCTATCGGAATAAAACCATAAAGGTGTAGCGCCCATACAAAGGCACCATTTACTTCTTGATCACTTGCAGCTAGGAAGTTTATTGGTTTTTGAATAGCATATTTAAAAAACGGTGGGTCTAGAATACTAAAATGGTTAGACGCAATTATAAAACCATTCTTTTTGGGTAAATGCCATTTTCCACGAACAACAATCTTTGCAACAATACAACCAAGAAGCAGTGCAATATATCCAACTTGCCTTCTAATAAAAGTAGGCTTTGGGTGAAATTTATTTAGATATTCTTTTCCAACCATTTGACATTTTAATATCTCTTTTAAACATTAAAAGGGTAAATCATCATCGTCCATAGATGACACTGACGGCGCTGAAGGTGCTGCGGGTGATGATGTTGTCGATGACATTGATGAACCTTGTCCGTTGGAGTCACCTTTTCTCCCAAGCATAGTAAAGCTATCACACTGCACTTTTGTTGCCTTTCTTTTAGCACCCGTCTCTTTATCGTCCCATTCATCGGTTTTAAGACGGCCTTCTACATAAACAAGCTGTCCTTTTGTTAAATATTGAGAAGCAGTTTCCGCCATCTTCCCATACATATCAATTCTGTGCCATTCTGTTCTTTCTTGCAACTCCCCACTTTGATTCTTCCAAGATTCTTTTGTGGCAACACTTATGTTAGTGACGGCTGTACCTTGAGGGGTAAACCTAGCTTCTGGGTTTTGACCTAGATAACCAACTATTATAACTTTATTAATACTGCTCTTCTGCATAACATAACTCCATATCGATTAAAATATATTTTTATAAGAAAAATATAACAAAATGTACCTTTTGAAATTTAAACAGAGTAAATAACAATTCTAATCAAAACAAAGTTTATTTAGGCGATTTTTAAAAATTACATTAGAGAAAAATCTAACTCTTGTTTAACGGCTTCTATTTGTTCTTTAATGTGTTTTTTATTGTTAATTTTGTCGTTGATAGTTTTCACAGCATGTATTACGGTAGAATGATCTCTTCCACCAAAGTAAACACCTATGTTGTTAAGGGATGTTCCTATAATTTTTCGACATAAATACATAGAAACTTGTCGTGCTTCAGCAACTTCCATTTTGCGGCTTTTACCAACAATTTCAATCTCTGAAACTTTGCTAATTTCAGATACTTTTTTTACGACATCTTCGATGCTTAATTCTGGACTAAAACTAGAACCTATTCTTTCACGAATGACTTCTTTAACCAACTGAAAATCTATTTCTTTATTCATTAATGATGATTTAGCTAAAATTCTGATAATAGCACCTTCAAGGTCTCGAACGTTCTTTTTAATATGTTTTGCTATGAATTCAATAATATTATAGTCTAATCGTATTCCATTCTGTTCGGCTTTTTCTAATAGAATAGCAATTCTAATTTCTAAGTTTGGAGGCTGTATATCAACTGATAAACCTGATTGAAAACGAGATAGTAGTCTTTCTTGAAGTCCTTTAATTTCTGCTGGATATTTATCAGTTGTCATAACGATTTGTTTTCCAGCTTGTTGTAAAACGTTAAAAGTGTGAAAAAACTGTTCTTGAGTTTGTTCTTTGCCCCTAAAAAATTGAATATCGTCAATTAATAACACATCTGCATTTCTATACTGTTGTGCAAATTCAATGGTTCTATTTTTTCTTAAACTGTTAACAAAGTCTAGTGTAAACTTTTCACTTGTGACTATAACAACTTTAGAACTTGGGTCTTTTTCATGTATTTTATTTCCAATAGAATGTATTAAGTGAGTCTTCCCTAGGCCTACGCCACCATAAATAATTAAAGGATTGAAGGAGTTTTTTCCTGGAGACTCCGCTACAGACTGTGCAGCTGATTTGGCAAATTCATTGTTGGCTCCTTTAATAAACGACTTGAAAGTATAAGTCTTATTAAGGTTGTTCGGTGCTGGTTGAACCAGTTTTTCTGCTTTTTCAAAAGTCCCAGATTCTTCTTTTTGTTTTTTTTGTCCTTTTGCAGAAACAATAAAACGATAAGATATTTGATTTTCTGTTACTACTCCAATAGCCTCAATTAGGTTTTTTTGATAGTGGGAGTCTATCCACTCATAAGAGAACTGGTTTGGTACTTCTATAACTAATTCATCAGCTGTTATTGCAATAGGAACCAATGGCTCAAACCAAGTGTTAATGGCGTGCCCAGGAAGGAGTTCTTTTAATTTTTCATACACCAAGTCCCACAAAGAAACATGGCTACCTCTATTGTTTTCCACAAGTTATCCACATATGTTTTCTATATAAAAATTACGTAAAGTCGGGGTATTAAGGTCAACAAAAAAAACAAAGTTTCTTTACTTTTCCCCCAATAACATAAAAACTATTTAATTTTTGTGTTGAACCCAGTCTTTTTGTATTTTCCCGGGCTTTAATACAATAACAAAAGAAGAAAATGAAAAGAACATATCAACCAAGTAAAAGAAAAAGAAGAAATAAGCATGGCTTTAGGTCTAGAACCGCAACTGTTGGCGGACGAAATGTTTTAAAGAGACGTAGAAAAAAAGGCCGTAAACGCTTAGCTTTATAAAAGTATTAAGACTTAATGCTTTTTTTGAATACGCTTGATCGCACACTGCGATTTTTTTTGCACTTACTAGCACGAGGCTATCAGTTTCTACTATCTCCATTATTTGCCCCTAGTTGTAGGTTTAGCCCAACCTGCTCTCAGTATGCAATTGATGCATTGAGAGAGAAAAGCTTTTTGACTTCAGTTAAGTTAATAATTTTTCGTATAATTAAATGCCACCCTTTTAATACTGGTGGCTATGACCCGGTGGAATAATATGGATAGAAACACACTACTTGCATTCTTACTTATCTCAGTTGTTTTAATTTTTACACCTAAATATATGGACCTTGTTTCTCCACCTTCAAACGTTGAAGAAATTGAAGTTTTTAACGAACCCACTGAATTAACTGACCCTGTCAATGATAAAGTTATACCGTCAACCCTGTTGCCTGGAGATAAAGAAAAAACGACAGAGAAAACACACAGTGTTGTGCATAACGAGTCTATTACAAAAATTGAAAACAATCTCTATGAGGCTACCGTTAGCTCTGTCAACGGTGGGTCGCTTACATCTTTTATCATAAAGAACTACTTTAAAGCCGATAGCCTACCTGTTGATCTTCTTTCTGGATTAAAAAGCGAAAACCTATTGTTTTTTATTGAAGATCTTGATGGAAACCCGATAAATGTAAACCAATCGTGGAAGCTTGAGACTGAGTACATACCCCCATTTCTAGATGAAGAACATACGCTTGAATTCTCCCTTATTGTTTTTGGAGAAAAAATTACAAAAAAACTAACATTTTCACCTGATTCTTATGTAATTCAAGTCCATGTAGATTGTAGTAAAATAAGAAATAATATTTTCAGGGATCTCGAATTTGGTTGGTTTGGTGGACTCGCACCCACTGAGGAAGACGTTCTTGGGGACCAAACATATTTTCAATCATACGTTTACCAAGGCGGAGAGCTCGAAAACCAAAAGGTAAAGTCTGGTAAAACCGAAGAACAAACATTTAATGGACCTGCGGATTGGGTTGCGATAAGGACAAAATATTTTGTGTCTGCCTTAATACCTAGCGAACCTAGCGCTATCGAAAAAACACTTCTTTCTTCTAGTTTTCAAGAAAATGAAACATACAATGCATCTTTTGTTGTGGAATCTGGGAAAAAGTCAGAGTTTCTTCTTTACTTGGGTCCACTAGAATACGACGAAATAAAAACACTCTCTGTTGACCTTGACATGGTTATGGATTTTGGGTGGTCATTTATAAGACCTATTTCGAAAGGAGTTTTATATTGCCTCAAAGAAATACATAAACTTGTTCCTAATTATGGTTTTGTTTTAATAATTTTTTCTTTTCTAGTAAAATTAATTGTGTATCCTTTAACAAAGAAAAGCTATCAATCTACAGCCGCGATGCAAACCATACAGCCAGAGATTAACAAGTTAAGAGAGAAACACAAAAACAACCCCCAAAAGCTCAACCAAGCAACTATGCAGCTTTATAAGGAAAAAGGGGTTAACCCGCTGGGTGGGTGCCTTCCAATGTTACTTCAAATGCCTTTGTTACTGGCATTATTTCAAGTCTTTAGAACCACAATAGAACTTAGAGCTGAGCCTTTTATATGGTGGATAAAAGACCTCTCGGCCCCCGACACAATAATACATCTTCCTTTAACAATCCCAATTTACGGAGATCAAATCTCTGTTCTTCCTATCTTAATGGTTGTTTCAATGTTTATTCAGCAGCGCATGATGACTCCAGGAGCCCAGCAGCCACAACAAAAAACTATGCAATATTTTATGACGGGTTTTTTCTTTTTAATGTTTAATTCTTTTCCTTCAGGTTTAAACCTTTACTACACTCTTTTTAATATTTTAACAATCCTCCAGCAAAAACTCGTTCCAAACAGTCCCAGTTCAATAATTAAAACAAAATAACAATGTATGACAATGATACCATCGTTGCACAAGCAACACCTTTTGGTCGAGGTAGTATTTCGGTAATTAGGTTGAGCGGGAAAAAGGCACTGTTAATAGCTTTTGGTTTAGCAGAAAAAAACATCAATCTAACAGAAAGACTTTCTGTGCTCTCTTCTGTTTTTATACACTCTAAAAAGAAAATAGATGAAGCGATTTTCACCTATTTTAAAAACCCAAACTCATATACGGGAGAAGACGTGGTTGAAATCTCGTGCCACGGAAACCCTGTAATCGTTGATTCCATTATAAAAAGGGTGTGCTTTTTAGGTGGAAGGATAGCTGAGCCAGGAGAATTTACAAAAAGAGCTTTTTTAAACAATAAACTAGACCTTGTTCAGGCGGAAGCTGTGGGAGATTTAATTAACTCAAAGTCTGAAGAGGCAGCCCTACACCAGAACAAAAACCTCTCCGGGTCAGTGTCTTCGTCAGTTCTTGAAATACAAAAAAACCTTCTTTCTATTTTATCTTCTTTGGAGTTTGAGTTTGATGTTTCAGAACTAGAGACACACCTACTTGAAAATGTTAACAACTACGTTAAGGTTATTAAAAACAACACCTTAAAGGTTAAGGAGGTTTTAAAGTCTTACAACATGGGTGTGGCATACACACAAGGGTTTCGTATAGCTTTAGTTGGGAGGCCGAACGTCGGTAAATCAACCTTAATGAACTGTCTACTTGGTGAAAACAGAAGTATTACAAGTGACATTTCGGGAACTACTCGCGATATAATAACCTCTGAAATAATACTTTCTGGTGTCCCTGTCACACTTATTGACACCGCAGGGATTATAGAGACCAACAACCCTATTGAAAAAGAAGGTGTTCTTAGGGCCACTGAAGAAATAAAAAAAGCAGATCTTGTTCTTTCAATGTCCTCTCCAAAAATTAAAAGTTTAGATCTTGGAGGTGCAAAAAAAACAATAAATGTTTACAACAAATCAGACTCACTTAAAGTGGGTGCTATAAAAAAACCCTCGTACTTATATATTTCAGCTTTAAAAAACCAAGGTGTTGACCTTTTAATTGACAGGTTGAATTGTTTTGTAACAGAAAACGCCTTCTCAACTGAATCAACTATAAACAACCTGAGGCAAAAAGAGGCGCTAGAAAGATGTTTATTATCCTTGGTGGCCGCTTTAAATATTTTAAAAAACAGAAAACCTGAGCTCGAACTTGCTGCTTTTGAAGTTAAAGATTCAATTAACTCTCTTTCTGTGTTTTTGGGAAAAATAAACTCTGAAGATGTTTTAAATGGTGTTTTCTCTAATTTTTGTGTTGGTAAATAGTTTCACGTGAAACATTCTGTTGTTTGGGATGTTGTTGTTGTTGGTGGTGGACACGCTGGTGTAGAGGCTTCTTTAATTTCCAAACACCTTGGTTGTAAGGTTCTTATTATTACAATGGATCTTGCGGCTTTAGGGAGAATGTCATGTAATCCAGCTATTGGAGGGTTGGCAAAAGGTCAAATTGTAAGGGAAATTGACGTTTTGGGTGGGAAAATGGCAACCTTTGCGGACCAAACTGGTATTCAATTTAAAACACTAAATAAAACTAAAGGGAGGGCCGTCTGGTCTCCTCGCGCTCAGATAGACAAACGAGTTTATGAAAGCACCGTTGTACGAGAAATACAAAAACAAAACATTGGTTTACTCGAGGGTGAAGTCGTTTCAGTTTTGATTTCGGGAGAAAAAGTTTCAGGGGTAAAGCTGCGCTCGGGGGAAAAAATACAAACTAAAACCCTTATCGTTACAAGTGGTACTTTTTTATCTGGTGTTATTCATATTGGTGATCGAAAAATACTCGCGGGAAGGATGGGAGAAGAAAGGTCTGAGGGGTTAACAGAATCTCTGCTCTCGTTAGGTTTTCGATCTGGGAGACTTAAAACGGGGACACCGCCTAGGCTTAACAAGCACTCTATAGACTGGAATAAAACACAAATAGAAAAAGGAGACGAAAACCCGGTTCCTTTTTCTTATTTTACAGGAATCTTTAAACCAAAAAACGAGCTCTGTCATCTGGTAAACACAAATACTAACACACATGAAATAATTTCTAATAACAAAAACAAATCACCAATGTTTTCCGGTGATATTGGTGGTGTTGGCCCTCGATATTGCCCATCTATAGAAGACAAAATCCATCGCTTTTCTAATAGAAATTCTCACGGTCTGTTTTTAGAGCCTGAGTGGAAAAACTCAGATCAAATATATTTAAATGGGTTTTCTACAAGTTTACCAGAAGACATACAGATCAAAGCATTGAGGGAAATTAGCGGATTGGAAAAAGTGGAGTTCTTTAGGCCGGGTTATGCGATCGAATATGATTTTTTTCCGCCAGCCCAGTTGAAAAACACGCTAGAAACTAAAGATGTTTCTGGTTTGTTTTTTGCCGGGCAGATGAACGGAACCTCTGGTTATGAAGAGGCTGCCGCACAAGGCCTGCTTTCCGGTATCAACGCAGCGTCATACGCGAAAGAAAAAGAACCTTTAGTGTTGGGGCGCTCCTCTTCTTATATTGGTGTAATGGTTGATGATTTAATTACAAAAGACACTCTTGAACCCTATAGGATGTTTACATCTAGGGCAGAGTACCGGTTAATGTTGCGAATATCAAACACCGCAGATAGACTTCAAAAAGAATCCAACAAACACAACCTTTTGCCGCTTGAAAAAAAAGGTGTTTTATTAGATGTTATATCTAAAAGAAACGAAATTAACAGTGAACTGAAAATATCTATTAAACCAGAACAGGTTTCTTTAAATGTTAATATACCGCAGGCAAAACCAGCAAAAGAACTTATAAAAAGACCTGGTTTTTCCATCAAAGACCTTCCTTTAAGCTTTAATAAGGATTCAGATTCATTGCCGGATTGGTTGATTGAAGATATCGTTTTTGATGTGGAATCTGAAATAAAATATGAAGGTTACATCAAAAGACACCTAAAGGAAATAGAAAAACTTAAAAAGCACGAGGAAACAAAAATCCCAAAAAACTTTAACTACAGTTCAATTAATGGCTTATCTAAGGAAGCTGTAGAAAAATTCAACTTAGTTAAACCAGAAACAGTTGGTCAAGCTAATCGAATATCCGGAATAAAACCATCTGACTCAACGGTTTTGATAATTAACATCTTGAAATAATTTGTTTCACATGAAACAATCTAAAAACAAACCCTTTTACCCACAGAAACTAATCAAATCTTTTTATGAGAAACCTGCTTTGGGTGGTTTTACGTTAGGTGCCGGTGTTTTGTTTTTAAGTGACTTAATAAACACATCGCGAAACAGTTTCTTTGTTGTTTTTGAAAAAGAACGTGTCGCAAGAAATTTTTTTCAAAATGCGAAGGAGTATAACCTAAACTTTCTCTACTATCCCAGTAGTTTTGATGGTGAAACTGTTCCGGGTTTCAACACCGAAGAATCAATGTATAGGAAAGAAGCTTTGCTCAGTTTGGCAACAAATGAAATTTTTTGCTGTGTTGGTACAAAAAAATCCTTAGAAAAAGGAGAGGTTCCCAAAAACATAGAAAAAAGACTAAGAGAGGTTCGCTTAGCTGTTGGAGATAAGTATGACATATCAGAGCTAATATTATTTTTACAAAAAACCGGTTATACTAGAACAGAGCTTGTTTATGAGCCTGGTTGTTATGCAAACAGGGGTGATGTACTTGATATATACCCCAAACACTTTAAAAAACCTTTTAGGCTATCTTTTGACTTTGATAAAGTGGGGTCTATTTCTAGTTTTAACACATTAAGTCAATTAACAGAAAAAAAGCATTCATTTATCTCTTTAAAAGAGTTTTCAAAAGAACCCGAAGTTGTTGATAAAACTAGCGTTAGCAACCTTTTTAGTGGTTTTGATAAATATGTTTGTTTGAATGATGGTTTTGATAAGATGTTTTTTGGTGATAGTGATCTAATTAAATTTAAAAAATTAGATATTTCAGAAGTTTCACTGCAAAAACCTTCTGATATAAAAAGAAAATTTGGCGAAAATGTGTCTGTTTTTTTGGCGGGTGGAGTAGAAGAAAACTTTTCTTGGTTTAAAGAAACCAGTTTTGTTCAACCTCTTGGTTTTTTAAACAAAAGTTTTTTTATAAAAGATTTTAACCTTTTAGTTATATCGGTCCTAAACACGAAAAACGAAAGTCTTGGTCTTGACTTAATTAAACGAAGTGTATCTGGTTCTATAAACAGGGACTCTATCTCTACGTTAGTTGTGGGAGATTTTATAGTCCATAAATCATTTGGAATTGGAGTTTTTAAAGGTCTTGTTTTTAGAAATGAAGTTTTGAGAACTGGTGAATCCGTTCAAATAGAATATAAAAATGGGTCTTTAGTTTATGTGTCTTTAGATCAACTCTCCTTGATTCATCGGTATGTTGGGACAAGAAGAGATCCAAAGATTTCATCTCTTGGTTCGAAGCGTTGGGGTTTAGAACTTCAGAAAACAAAAAAAAGGGTTCGCCTTTTTGCAAAAGAGCTTATTTCTCTGTATACCGAAAAAAACAAAAAAAGAGGTTTTTCTTATGTTGTTGAGAATGATATAGATGAAGCCCTTTCTTCTTCATTTTCTTTCATTGAAACTCCAGACCAGAAAAAGGCAATAGAGGATGTTTTTAGTGATATGAATAGCAATAAACCAATGGATCGTCTTGTTTGTGGGGATGTTGGTTTTGGTAAAACTGAGGTTGCTATTCGCGCAATTTTTAAAAGCTGTATTTCAAATAAATCCTCTATTCTTTTATGTCCAACTACAATTTTAGCTGACCAACATTATATAACATGTAAAGAGCGACTCGGGCCCCTTGGCGTTAGGGTGGATTTATTATCTCGCTTTCGGTCTAAAAAAGAACAGTTTAAAACGCTTGAGCGTTTAAGGAAAGGATTTGTTGATGTTTTAGTGGGTACACACAGGGTTCTTTCTGGGGACGTTGATATTCCAAACCTTTCATTATTAATAATTGACGAAGAACATCGCTTTGGGGTAAAACACAAAGAAAAGATTAGGTCTCTAAAAAACCACTTAGATGTTTTAACCTTAACAGCTACACCGATCCCAAGAACACTACAACAGTCTTTAATTGGTTTAAGAGACTTGAGTACAATTTTAACTCCCCCAAAATCAAGAAAGCCAATTTTAACAAGTGTTCGTTATTTTGATTGGGATTTAATTTTTACTACAATTGAATTTGAACTAGACAGGGGGGGGCAAATTTATTTTCTTCACAACGATATTAAATCTATTCCAATAATTATAAATAAAATTAAAAATAGGTTCAAAAATATTACCGTAGAGGGCGTTAGTGGGAAAATCCCAAGTAAGGAGCTAGAGCCTGTTGTTCTTTCTTTTTTTTCTGGAAAAATTAATGTTTTGGTTTGCACAACAATAATTGAATCTGGTTTAGATGTAACGAACGCTAACACTATTATCATAAACAACGCACAAGACTTTGGTTTATCTCAACTTTATCAAATTCGAGGTCGTGTTGGGCGAGGAAAGAAACAAGCTCGTTGCGTTTTACTTGTTCCACAAAAACAATTGTCGCAAGACGCGCATCTGCGCTTAAAAGCTGTTGAAGAAAACAACGCACTTGGGTCTGGTTATACGCTTTCAGTCAAAGATTTAGAAATTCGAGGTGCAGGTAGCCTTTTTGGTTACAAGCAAAGTGGAAATATTTCATCTGTTGGGTTTGAGCTGTATTGTGAGATTTTACAAGAAGAAATAAACCTTGAAAAAAATCAAACTAAAAAGGGGGACGATCTTATTGTTCGTGGTGATTTTCTTACTGAAATTGGTGAAAGGTATATCTCTGATAGGTCAATTAGAGTTGATTATTATTTTCAAATTTCAAGAATTAAAACCTTAACAAACCTTTCGGAAATAAAAAAAGGTTTAATTGATCGATTTGGAAACCTTCCTGTTGAAACAGAGAGATTGTTTTTCTTTTCACATATAAAGTTAATATTTAGTAACACAAATGTTAATAAAATTTATATAAATGACAACTCTGTTTCTTTAACTTTGGGTGATTTAGGAGTGTTTAAAACATTAGAAAACTTTTTTAATTTTTTAAATACCTTTAAAAGTGAAAACTTAAACAGCTTTCATTACAAGAAAGATGTAAAAGGGAACCTTGTGGTTGTTTTCTCTGTTAATGATGTTGACCGTGCTTTTCTTGTTTTATTTGAAATAGAACCTTTTTTTAATGATAAATATGCCAACCCAAAATAAATTTTTTTTTATTCTTGTTTTTTTTCTTCTTTCTTGTGAAGGCTTAAAAAATAATGACGATGTTGTGTTAGCTCGAGTTGGTAAAAAAAAGCTTTTTTTTAAAGATCTTCCAGCTCAACTCAATGGCCCAAATATAAAAAAAAACGATGTTTCGGTTTTTGTTAATAGTTGGGTAAATGATCAAGTCTTATTTATTTCAGCTGAAAAAGAAGGTTTTTTGAACGATCGTGTTTTAAAAGAGAGAACAGAAAAATATTATAAAGATATTGTTATTAGTTCTTTTGTAGAAACAAAAACAAATATTATAAATAAAATAACAAAAGAAGACGTTTTATCTTATTATAATAATAATAAACTAAGTTTTATTAGGAAGAGAGACGGTGTGTTTGCTAGGCATTTTGTTTTAGAGGATTTAAACCTAGCAAAGAAAATTATGGTTCAACTTAGTAAAACAAAAAGATCTGTTAATGTAGATCAATATTTGAACGATACTAGTTATATTAGGGAAGGCTTATTGTCTAAAGATTTAAATGAACTTCTTTTTAACTCAAACACTTCTATTGTTGGACCGGTTCTTTATAATAAGAAACACCATGTTTTTGAAATAGTTTCTCGATATAGAAAAGGTTCTTTTTATGGATTGGAAGAGGTTCATGATGAAATTTATCAACGTCTAATGAAAAAGGTCTCTATTAGTGGAACCTCTAGGTTGTTAGATAGTTTAAAAAGAAAAAATGATGTTTTTATAAACCTTAATTATTAATTAAATATGAAGAAATTTTTAATCTTATTATCTCTTGTTTTAGTTTTTGCTGAAAGTCCGGTTCAATATATAGACGGTGTAGCTGCTGTAGTTGAAGATCACCTTATTTTAAAAAGTGATTTGGCGCAAATGGTAAATATGTCTGCTATGCAAAGTAGGATAAATCCAAACACAAACCCAGAGAAATTTATTAAGTTGCAAGATAATGTTTTAAAAAGTATGATAGACCAGAAAATTCTTTTAAGAATGGCTGAGCTAGACTCTGTTCTAATAGACGAAAAAGAGGTTGACAAATCACTAGAACAGCAAGTTCAGATGTTAATATCTCAATCTGGAAGTGAGAAAAAAACGGAAGAAGCTTTAGGGCAGAGTATAAATGATTTTAAAAGAGAGTTTTGGTTTGATATGCGAGATCGGCTGGTTTCAGAAAAATACCAACAAGAGTTAATTAGTACTGTTTTCGTGGCTAGACCTGATGTTGTTTCCTTTTATGGTGTATATAAAGATAGTTTACCTTCTGTACCTTTAAAAACTAAAGTAAGACATATTTTAATCCCAATTAAACCTAGTACAGATTCAATAGAAAAAACAAAAAAGACATTACTTGGTTATAAAAGTGAAATTTTAAATGGTGCTCTTTTTGAAGACATAGCATTAAAAAACTCTATAGACCCTGGTTCTAAAAAGACAGGGGGGTCTTTAGGTTGGGTTAGCCGTGGTTCCTTAGTTAAAAGCTTTGAAAAAGCTGCTTTTAGTGCTAAAACAGGAGTTCTTGTTGGCCCTATAGAAACAGATTTTGGTTTTCATTTAATTGAAACATTGGAAAAAAAAGGAGAAAAAATAAAAGTAAGGCATATTTTATTAACCCCTGAAATAACAAAAAAAGACCAAGAAAAAGCCTATAACTTTGCAACTTTTTTACAAAAAGACTCAATAAAAACATTGTCTGATTTTATTAAAAACGTATCTTTATATACTAACGATCTTACAACTCAAAAAATTGGTGGAGATTTGGGCTGGATAGATCCTTTATCGTATTCTGTTCCTGAAATAGGACAAGCATTAAAATACATAGATGTTGGCGTTTGTAGCCCCCCAATCAATTCTAATCTCGGATATCATTTAATTTGGATAGAAGGAGTTAAACCTGGAGGTAAGGCTAACTTAAAAGATCATTGGGTTGAGATTGAAAACCTTGCTTTAAATAAAAAGAAAATGGACTATTATAACAAGTGGATAGATAATGCTAAAAAAGAACTATTCATTAAAGTTTTTTAATTAAAGGTTATTAACTTTTTTATTAACATATTTATCATCAAAAGAAATTATTTATAAAAAAAGTGTTTTTGTTATTTTTTTATTGATAAGTATAAAGTTATATACTTTTCCTATGACTTATAAACATTTATTTTTCTAATCACTTAAAACATAAGTTTATTAAAAATATGAGTTTATGTATATTACATTTAATAATTATAAACATATAAACTAACTATATAATAAAAAAGTATTTAATTAATAATCTTTAATATATAAAATAAAAAGATAAACAGATTTGTTATTTTTTTATTTTATATTACTCTATAAAGATTTTAATATATAAATAAAGGTTAATAATATGGTAAAAATAAAACCTCCAGTAGTCGAATTAACTTTACCTGTATTACCGGACATGGAGTTAGCAGCTACAAAAACAGCTGAAGTTGTATCTAAACACATGGGTTTAAATGAAGATCAGGCAGCTGAGATAAATATGGCTTTAATAGAAGCTTGTATTAACGCTTTTGAACACAGTGAATCAGATAAACAAATTGAGATTCATTTTAAAATAAAAGATGATTTACTTGAAATACAAGTAACAGACAAAGGTATTGGTTTTGATAAATCTAAGGTTGCAATACCTAAAATTGAAGAAAAACTTGGTTCAGACTATAAAAGGGGTTGGGGATTACAATTAATAAAAGAACTAATGGATACAGTAGAATTTGAAAGTACCGAAAAAGGTACAACTGTAACCATGACAAAGAAAAAATAAAAAAAGGATTATATGTCAGATTTTAATTTAGAAGTCAGAAAAGAAGGTGAAGTTGTAGTAATAAAAACATCTGGTTACTTAAATAATGTTGGTGGTGAAAAAATATCAGAGGTTTGTTATAAAGAAATGGAAAGTAAAAGTAAGTTTTTTTTATTGGATTTAGAAAACACAAAAGTCGTGAACAGTATAGGTGTATCTATATTAATAGAAATTATAGAAAAATTACAAGACGTTGATGGGAAACTAGGCTATTATAATTTAGCCCCTATTGTAGAGAAAACGTTTAATATTATGGGTTTAACAAAATACTCATCCGTTTTTAATTCAGAAACAGAAGCCTTAGAAGGAATATTATAACCAAAACGGAGGTGGAGAACCTAGACCAACTAGATTATTATTTATCTTCAATAAATGAACTAGGTGAAGTTTTAATTGATGCAGAAAAAATACATAAAATAGGGTCAGGTATACTGAGGTTAACCCTTGGAACCATAATGGCGTCAAAAGGTGCTATTATTGTTTCAAAAAAAGAAAAAAACACTCACTTTTTAGCAACACAAGGATTTTCAAAAGAGATAAATCTTTCTTTCTTATTTAAAGACTTAAATAAAAACAAAAAACAAGAACCTTTTGATCTTGATGAAAAAAACAATTTAATAAACAGTAAAACAAAAGAAGAGCTTAAAAACCAAAAAATAAAAATATTAATCCCACTATTTCATAAGCATGACTTACTTGGTGTGTTCTGTATAGGTAACAAGTTCATGAATCAATCTTTTTCCGGTTTAGATATTAAAATAATGAGAATAATATCAAGCCACCTTACTAAAGCCCTCTATAATCACTTATTAATAAAAGAATTAGATAATAAAAAAAAGGAAATAAACCTTAAACTCTTAGAATTAGAGACCTTATTTGATATAAGTGTTGCAATTAGTTCTGTTTTAAATATTGAAGAGTTGTCTGAAGACGTTCTTTGGAGGTCTGTTGGTATTTTAAACGCATCTAAAGGAATGTTATTAATTCAAAACGAAGAAAACCCTATTTTAGAGCCAATATCAACATTTAACTGGGATGAAGAAAAAAACCTAGTTTCAAAAAAACTAAATGTATTTAAAAATATAAAAGAAAGTAAAAAAGGGTTGTTTTTAGTAGAAAAGGATAAAACAACTCTCCAAAAAAAACTAAACGAAAAAAATTTAATTATTACACCGTTACAGGTGAAAAACAAAACCTTAGGTTTTATGGTTTTGTGTAATAAAGAAACAAGGAAAGGGGTTGAGGAATTTAATGATTTAGACTTAGACCTTTTAACGGCGTTAAGTAACCAAGCAGCTGTAGCTATGGAAAACGCAGCGCTATTTAAAGATATAACAAAAGAAAAAAACTTTAATGAGAGTATTTTAAGTAGTATTGCAACAGGAGTTATAACTATAAACATTCTTGGTGAGATAGACTCTGTTAATAGTGCAGGACTTAAAATATTAAAAAAAAGAAAAGAAGATATAATAGGAAATCATTATATGTATTTTTTCGAAAAAGATGAAGAAATAATAGAATTAATTATTAAAACTGAAACACAGAACAAGAAACACACAACAGTAAATATACCTTTTTACAGCGTATCTAAAGAAACAAAAATAAACTTTTCTGTCTCACCAAGAGTTGATAAAGAGGAGGAAATAAAAGGTTTAGTACTTGCAATAGAAGATATAACAGATGTAAGTAAAATTAAAAAAACATTCAAAAGATATGTTTCAAAACAGGTAGTAGATGAATTGTTAGATGATGATGCAAAACTAAACTTAGGTGGTGAAAAAAGAGAAGTAACTGTTCTTTTTTCAGACATTAGAGGTTTTACTTCAATGTCGGAAAAAATGAACCAGAA
>Ga0213863_10001004_pt1 | contig 21134 bp, 26 predicted proteins | sample PICome_8_FD_160128 | JGI IMG/M metagenome (GOLD analysis project Ga0213863, IMG submission 160128) | Coastal seawater microbial communities near Pivers Island, North Carolina, United States - PICO497 | ecosystem: Environmental > Aquatic > Marine > Coastal | place: USA: North Carolina... | reverse complement strand
ATTGAGGTAATGGCAGCAGCAGAAGGCTTAGCGGCACACAAAAATGCGGTTACCGTTCGATTAAAAGACTTACAATGAAAACAAATTGGAATCTAAATGCCCTTGTAAGAGCAAATATTAAGGCGCTCAAACCTTATTCCTCGGCGAGAGATGAATACAAAGATGCGACCTCAAAGGAAGTGATTTTTTTAGATGCCAATGAGAACCCGTTTGAAAATGGTGTAAATCGGTATCCAGATCCTCAGCAACACGCAGTAAAAGCCTTGTTGTCATCAATGAAAAATGTAGAGAGCGGAAATATTCTTTTGGGAAATGGCTCTGATGAAGTACTCGATTTACTTTTTAGAGCATTTTGTGAGCCCAATGTAGACAATGTTATTACATTGCCGCCCACCTATGGAATGTATGCTGTATTGGCAAATATCAATGCCATAGAAAATAGAGCTGTTTTATTATCAGACAACTTTCAACCTCGCGTAGATTCAATTTTGGAAGCAGTAGATGCTCGGAGTAAACTGTTGTTTTTATGCTCGCCCAATAACCCTACAGGTAATAGTTTTTCTATGGAACGGGTAGAGGAATTGTTGCAAAGGTTTAATGGCTTGGTGGTCATAGATGAAGCCTATATTGATTTCTCCGATACAAAAAGTTGGTTAGAAAAATTAAAGAATTATCCAAATTTAGTGATTACACAAACACTCTCCAAAGCCTATGGATTGGCAGGAATTCGTTTAGGTATTTGCTACGCATCCAAAGAAATAATTACAATTTTAAACACCATAAAGCCACCGTACAATGTCAACGAGTTGTCGCAGCAAAAAGCCATTGATCGATTGCTACAGCCCAATGAAGTAGCACAAGAAATTCTAAAAATTAAGGAGGAGAGAACCAACTTAGTGACACATTTAAAAACAATAAATGTTGTCCAAGAAATTTATCCCTCAGCATGTAATTTTGTGCTAGTTAAGGTAGACAATGCCACAAAACGCTATGATCAACTAATTGCAAAAGGAATTGTAATTCGCAATAGAACAACCCAACCTTTGTGTGAAAATTGTTTGCGTTTCACCGTGGGGACCCGTTCAGAAAATACCCGTTTAATTCAAGTTTTAAAAGAAATTTAAATGAAGAAAGTATTATTTATAGATCGAGATGGAACTTTGGTTTTGGAACCACCAGTAGATTATCAATTAGACAGTTTAGAAAAGTTAGAATACTATCCAAAAGTGTTTCAATATCTGGCAAAAATTGCCTTAGAATTGGATTATGAATTGGTGATGATTACCAATCAAGATGGTTTGGGTACCGCGTCATTTCCTGAAAACACCTTTTGGCCCGCTCAAAATAAAATTATTACTGCTTTTGAGAAAGAAGGGGTTGTTTTTTCTGAGGTATTGATAGATAAAACGTTTCCTCATGAAAATGCAAACACAAGAAAGCCGAGAACGGGATTGTTGACAAAATACTTCTCCCAGGACTACGATTTAGAAAATTCATTTGTACTGGGAGACCGGATGACAGACATGGAATTGGCTAAAAACTTGGGGGCAAAAGGGATTTACTTATCAAAAAACCCAGCATTAGGAATCGACGAAATAGAAACGTCTCAAAAAGAAATAGTAGATTGTATAGCCACAACAACTACCGATTGGGCTCAAATTTATGAATTTTTAAAACTGGAAGACCGGGTTTCAGAAATTACAAGAAATACCAATGAAACTCAGATTTATATCAAACTAAATTTAGACGGTTCTGGGAAGAATAAGATTCATACAGGCCTGTCTTTCTTTGATCATATGTTAGATCAAATTGGTCGCCATGGCGCAATGGATCTAACCATTCAGGTAACAGGAGATTTGGAAGTAGATGAACATCATACAATAGAAGATACGATGATTGCACTTGGAGAAGTCTTCAACAAAGCCTTGGGTAATAAATTGGGTATGGAAAGATATGGTTTTTGTTTGCCAATGGATGACTGTTTGGCACAAGTTGCTGTTGATTTTGGAGGACGAAATTGGCTGGAATGGGATGCAGATTTTAAGCGTGAAAAAATTGGTGATATGCCTACTGAGATGTTCTTTCACTTATTTAAATCATTTACAGATGGTGCAAAATGCAATCTGAATATCAAAGCAGAAGGTAACAATGAGCATCATAAGATTGAAGCAATCTTTAAAGCCTTTGCCAAAGCAATGAAAATGGCTGTAAAAAGAGATTCAAACAAGCTGTTTTTACCTTCTACCAAAGGAATGCTTTAATCACCTCTATAGATACAACCAATTATGAAAGTCATTATCATTGATTACGGAGCTGGAAATATTAAAAGCATACAATTTGCTTTTAAACGCTTGGGAGTAGACGCAATATTGTCAAATGATATTGATGAAATCACCACTGCAGATAAACTTATTTTCCCAGGGGTTGGTGCAGCAAATGCTGCCATGAAAATGCTTGAAGAAAGTGGTTTGGATAAAATCATTCCAACATTAAAACAACCCGTTTTAGGAATTTGTTTGGGCATGCAGTTGATGTGTTTGTCCTCTGAGGAAGGAAATACAAAAGGGATGGGTATTTTTAAGGTAGCCGTAAAACGTTTTTCGAATGAACGAAAAGTACCACAAATGGGATGGAATACCATTGCTAGTTTAAAATCCGATTTGTTTTTAGGAGTCAAAGAAAACGAATTTATGTACTTGGTGCATAGCTTTTATGCAGAAAAATGTACGGAATGTATTGCCACCACAACCTACGGCATTGCATATGCTGCTGCCTTGCAAAAAAACAATTTTTATGGAGTGCAGTTTCACCCAGAAAAAAGCGGAACAGCAGGCGCTAAGATTTTACAAAACTTTTTAAATTTATAAGCTATGAGAATCATACCAGCAATTGATATCATCGATGGAAAGTGCGTTCGCCTAACCAAAGGAGATTATACGACAAAAAAAATATACAACGAGCAGCCCATAGAAGTTGCAAAAGAATTTGAAGCAGCAGGTATCGAATACTTACACGTTGTCGATTTGGATGGGGCAAAGGCAAGTCAAATTGTTAATTACAAAGTATTGGAGCAAATTGCCTCCAAGACTCATTTAAAAATTGATTTTGGCGGAGGCTTAAAATCAGATAAAGATGTAGAAATTGCTTTTAATTCTGGAGCCAATCAAATAACCGGTGGGAGCATCGCTGTAAAAGATACTGCGACTTTTGAACGTTGGATTTCGAAATATGGACCTCAAAAAATCATTTTAGGTGCCGATTTTTATCCAGCTGCTTCCGGAGGAAAAATTGCCACAAACGGATGGCAAGAAGAAAGTAGTTTGGAATTGATTCCTTTTATAAAAGGCTACCAAGATAAAGGAATTGACACTGTTATTTGTACTGATATTTCTAAAGATGGTATGTTGGAAGGCCCTAGTTTTGATATCTATCAGGAAATTGTATCCATATCAAAAAAACTCAAATTGATTGCTTCGGGTGGAATTTCAACTTTTGATGAGTTGCCAACATTGGCCCATTTAGGCTGTGAAGGAGTAATTATAGGAAAAGCAATTTATGAGCACAAGATCAGTTTAAAACAATTAGAAAATTTTATAATCAATTCATAAAATGTTAACCAAAAGAATCATTCCTTGTCTGGACATTAAAAATGGAAGAACTGTAAAAGGAGTCAATTTTGTAAATCTTATCGATGCAGGAGATCCCGTAGTCTTAGCAAAACAGTATGCAGCTTTGGGGGCCGATGAATTGGTCTTTTTAGATATTTCGGCAACCTTAGAAGGTCGGAAAACCATGTTGGAAATGGTTTTGAAAGTAGCAGAACAAGTAAATATACCCTTCACCGTAGGAGGCGGTATTTCCTCGGTAGCAGATGTAACAGCACTGTTAAACTCTGGTGCAGATAAGGTTTCTATCAACTCCTCTGCAATTAAAAGACCTGAATTAATTAACGAATTGTCAGATAAGTTTGGGAGTCAATGTGTGGTTGTTGCCATCGATGCAAAACAGATAGATGGTCAATGGAAGGTGCATTTGGCTGGAGGAACTGTACCAACAGCACTCAATTTATTTGACTGGGCAAAAGAAGTCGAAAAAAGAGGTGCGGGTGAGATTCTCTTTACTTCTATGAATAACGATGGTACAAAAGCAGGTTTTGCAAATGAAGCTCTGGCTAAATTATCTGCTTCGCTAAACATCCCAATTATAGCATCTGGTGGCGCTGGCAACGTGCAGCATTTTATAGATAGCTTTGTAATAGGAAAGTCGGATGCCGCGCTGGCAGCCAGTGTTTTTCATTTTGGTGAAATTGCAATTATGGATCTAAAGACCCAATTAAGTAAAAACCAGATTCCTGTGAGGATATAAGAGGCCATACAAAATCAAAAAAATAAAAATTATGAATATCAATTTCAATAAAAATAATGACGGTTTGATTCCAGCAATCATACAAGATGCAACGACCAAAAATGTGCTCATGTTGGGGTATATGAACGAGGAAGCATTCCTTAAAACACAAGCAACTAAACTTGTTACTTTTTTTAGCAGAACTAAAAAACGTTTGTGGACCAAAGGGGAGGAAAGTGGCCATTTGTTGCATTTGGTTGCTATGAAATTGGATTGTGATAATGACACCTTGTTGATTCAAGTAACTCCCAATGGGCCTACCTGTCACAAAGGTTCCGCCACCTGCTGGAATGAAGAAAACACACCCAATTATGGATTCTTTTCTACCTTAGAAACCACCATTGCTGAAAGAGTTGCTCAAAAGAATACTGAAAAGTCCTATGTAGCAAGCCTATTTGCCAAAGGGATTCCAAAAGTAGCACAGAAAGTAGGAGAGGAAGCTGTGGAAATGGTTATTGAAGCCATGGATAATAATGACGCATTGTTTTTATACGAATCGGCAGATTTAATGTTTCATTATTTAATGCTTTTACAAGCAAAAGGATTTACACTTAAGGATATAGAAACTGAGTTGAAAAAGAGGCAGCAATAAAAAAAATTACCACCAAACCAAGAAAAATTTTTCGATACAACCGTTTTTATGTTTTATCCAACACATGGGGGAGAAATTCCGTTGCCGAATTTTATTACAGTCTTTGGTAAAGGATCTAAGGGACTGCCAAGCTACCTGTGGATGTGGTAGGGTTAACCAATCTTTTTTGTGGGGAATGTAAAAGCTACACTTTTTAAATTGTTGCAATGCCTCCATATGGATGTAAAAACCAACAATACAGGCTGAATTTAATTGTTTTAACTGAATATTTTTGTTTGTGAAAGGTACAAATAACTGGGCTTTAAAATAGACTTCTTGTTCGATGTCATTAGCATTTAGACCGATTGTTTTTAAATAGTTTTGGCATTCTTTGGAGTAGAGAAGGGGGAGTTGTTTTTTTTGAAGCTTCTCTAACTTGGACTGTAAACAATCTTTTCTATTGGGGCCAATAAAATGGGCAATCTCATCTGTACCAACAGTAGCGTCATAAAGGTAGAATTTGTAAATAATCTCTAAATGTATGGGTTGCTCTGCTTTTAAAAGGATGCAGTCTAACTCGCCTAATGTGATTTTATCTTGTTGGATCTGAATGTTTTCTGAAATAATTTCAAGCTGTTCGTTTTGATCAAGTTGATAGGAGACAAAACGCTCGATATATTTTCCAAGTCTTAATGAGCCATCAATTTCTTTGTTTAGAGAGATCGATTTTTGGTCTATTTGAAATTGTTTTAAATTATAAACAGCTTTTCCTGTCCATAAAGAAGGGGTTTTTAGAAAACCTTCAAAATGATTTTGGATGTCTTTTGTTTTTTGATGCATTGTGCTTCGAAATTACAAAACGATTTTCATTTTCTTTTCGTAAATTTCACTTTTAAAAATTAGATTATGAAAATTGAAAATGCCACTCTTGAATATTTAAAAGACCTTCAAAAAAACAATAACCGAGATTGGTTTTCAGAAACCAAACCGAGGTATGTACAGGCGCAAAAAAATGCGAAAGAAGTTTTTGCTGCCATACATGAGGAATTACAAATGCATGACGAAATTGAAAAATCTAAAATGATGCGTATTTATAGAGATGTGCGTTTTTCCAACGATAAGACACCTTACAAAGCACATTTTGCAAATTCTTATTCGAGGTTGGGTAAGGAATTGCGTGGAGGCTATTTTCTGAGAATACGTCCAGGAGAATCTTTTTTAGCAGGAGGCTTTTGGGAACCTAGTAAGGAAGATTTATTGAGAATTCGAAAAGAAATTGAATTGGATGCCTCTGAAATTAGAGCCCTTCTAGCAGCCAAAGACTATCAACACTATTTTGGTGGCAAATTCGAAAGTTTTAGTGAGCTTAAAACAGCCCCAAGAGGCTTTGATAAAGCACATAAAGACATCGATTTATTACGTAAAAAGGGCTTTATTGCTTCTCGAAGTTTTACAGATGCAGAAGTGCTCTCTGAAAATTTTTTGGAAGAAGTTGCCAAGAGCTACAAAGCATTGCGTCCTTTTTTCGATCTCTTTAGTGATCTTCTAACCACCAATTTAAACGGAGAAAGCATTCTTTAGATACCTACTGTAAGTTTTTTTTTATTTCTCTTCTTACAACAATGTAGGTAATAATAGTTGCTAAAATATCTCCAATGGCAAAGGAGTACCAAACACCATCAACTCCATAATACATTGGCAAAATATAAGCCAATGGTATTAAGAAAAAACCTTGCTTTAAAAGGGTTAAAAACAATGCAGGTAATGCTTTTCCTGCCGCTTGAAAATAGGCAGAACCAATGAGTTGTATGGCAATTATTGGAGAGGCTAAGAAAACCAAAAGCATGGCTCTTGGAGTTGCTGCCAATAGGGTGGCATCAGTTGAAAAAACACCGATAATTTCTTTTGCAAAGACTACAATCATGATATAAATGAATCCTGCAACGACGCAACCATAGACAATGGCTTTTTGGATGGTTTCTTTGACACGATCGTATTTTTTGGCACCATAATTATAGCCTGCTATTGGCAAAAAACCTTGGGTAATTCCCATGATTGGAAACAGTGCAAACATCATTACGCGATTGATGATTCCAAAAATTGAAATCGAAATTTCACCACCATAGGTATACAAAGAATAGTTTAGCACAATCATTAAAACACTAATCGTCCCTTGTCTTGCTATTGAAACACCTCCTAACCGTATAATCTCATTTACAATAGAAAAATCCAACCCAAAGTTTTTAGGGATAATTTTTAATTCACTTTTTTTTGCAATAAAGAAAAAGAGAATAAACAATCCACAACTTGCGTAGGCAATTGCGGTAGCCAATCCAGCACCGTACATTCCAAGGTGCATGTATTTTATAAAGATAATGTCTAATGTAATATTTACAACAGCCGGAATTAACATGGCATACATGGCAAATTTAGGTTTCCCAACTGCTCTAATGACGGGGTTCCCCATCATGGCAAAAGTTAAAAAAGGTACGCCGTAAATAATGACATCAAAATAGGCTTGGGCCGGATCCAAAATAGCTCCTTTTGCACCAAAAAGCGATAAAATTTCTGTACTGTAAATATTGCCCAATAGTACAAAAAGAAGTGCCAAAATGCTGGTTAAGCTAATTTGATTTCCAAATGTAAGTAGTGCTTTTTCTGAATTTTCATTTCCCAAAGCTCTGGATATGATTGAGCTTCCACCTATACCAATTCCCATCCCAATAGAAGAAATCATAAATGCAATGGGTAAAACGACAGTAATTGCTGCAATCGCCAAAACACCAATCCATTGTCCCACAAAAATGGTATCAACAATCATGTTTAAAGACATTACAAGTATTCCAATAGCTGCAGGAACTGCCTGTTGTATCAGTAATTTACTTATCTTTTCTGTTCCTAATTCTCCTGCTAATCTTGCCATAATTTTCTAGAGTACAAAGATGCTACTTTATAAACTAGATTGTATCATAGCAACATCAATAATTGTTATGGATGCATTTAAATTTTATATGTTTGTACAAAAAATAGATAGATGAGCACAGTTTTTCAATTGAAACACGTTGTAGAAATCGCTGATATTGATGATTTAAACCATGTAAACAATGCAGTTTATGTGAAATGGATGGATGCGATTGCCCACCAACACTGGGTTGCTTTAACGTCAAAGCATCCCCTGCCACAATTTATTTGGGTGGTGTTAAGACATGAAATTGATTACACTGGACAAGCTGTTTTAAACGATTTGGTTATTTCTAAAACATGGGTAGGAGATACAAAGGGTTTTAAATCGGAACGGCATTTTGAATTTTCTACCAATGAGAAGCTACTTGTAAAAGCTAAAACCATCTATGGAATGCTAGACGCTAAAACGTATAAGCCCTCCAGAATTAGAGAAAATGTATTAAAAGTATTAGAACCTTTTAAATAAAAGTATCTTTGCCAATCTATATTTGAAACAGCTATTATGTCAACATTTACCGCACTAGGAATTCGCAAAGATTATCTTAAAGGATTGCATGAACTCGGAATTAAAGTTCCGTCAGAAATACAAGAAAAAGCAATTCCAATTTTATTGAAATCCAAAACAGATTTTGTTGGATTGGCTCAGACAGGTACTGGTAAAACAGCTGCATTTGGTTTGCCTATTCTACAAAAAGCAGATCCGAACAAGGCCGAAATCCAAGCATTGATTTTGTCACCAACCAGAGAGTTGGTTCAGCAAATAAAAAAACAACTTTTTAAGTTTACGAAGTATGCTGATGATAAAATTTTTTTAGAAGCGGTTTATGGTGGAGAAAAAATAGATATTCAGATAAAAAAATTAAAAAGAACTACCCATGTGGTTGTGGCAACTCCAGGACGACTGGTAGATTTAATTGAACGTGGTGCAATTGATGTGCGCAACATTCATACCTTGGTGTTGGATGAAGCTGATGAAATGTTGTCTATGGGTTTTAAACAAGATTTAAATCGAATTTTAAAGTTTACAACTGGTGCAAGAAATACCTGGTTATTTTCTGCAACCATGCCAGAAGGAATTCAGCGAATTATTAAAACCTATATGGATGCAAATGCTCCAAGAATAGCAATTAATACAAAGGCTTTGGTCAATGAAAACATCAAGCATCAATTTATAAAAACTACGATCAAACAAAAAACCAACGATATTATTTCATATATCGAAAAACGAGGAACCGAAAGAGGGATTATTTTTTGTAGAACCAAATTAGGTGTTCAGAGCTTATACCAGCAACTAAAAGAAGAAGGATTTTCTGTTGGTGCTTTGGAAGGGGATATGCAACAGAGAGATCGAGAAAAAGCCATGCGCGCCTTTAAAAGTGAGCGCTTACAATATTTAGTATCAACTGATGTTTCTGCGAGAGGTATTGATGTGAGAGGCTTGGAATTTATCATTCATCATCAATTACCAGAACAATTAGAATATTATACGCATCGAAGTGGAAGAACAGCCAGAGCGGGGAAAACAGGAAATTCCATCGCCTTTATTTTACCGAGTGAATTGGAACGAATTCATCAAATTCAAAAAGCACTGAACATAAAATTTAAGGAAGTAGAAAAATAGCAATGAGTTTAATTTATAGTTTAGACATTATTGGCACCTTTGCATTTGCCATTAGTGGTGCATTATTTGCTTCTGATAAAAAGTTTGATATGTTTGGGGTTCTCATTATTGCCTTTGTAACGGCTGTTGGTGGTGGCATGCTTCGAGATGTTTTGATAAACGCTCACCCAATTAATTGGATTGGCGATTTAAATTATTTGTGGACGATTTTAATTGCGGTAGTTTTTACCATTTTATTTAAAAGTAAAATTGCGCCCTTAAGCAAAACCCTTTTTTTATTTGATACTATTGGAATTGGTGTTTTTACCTTATTAGGAGTTCAAAAAGGATTAGCTACAATTTGCATCCCTCAGTGGCAATTATCATGGGAATGGTATCGGCAGTCTTTGGCGGTGTTTTAAGAGACGTTTTAACCAGTAGGGTCCCCCTTATTTTTCAAAAAGAAATTTATGCTTCTGCTTGTTTAGTTGGAGGATTGGTCTTTTGGGCCACCAATTATTTTCAGGTTACTGAAACCACTCAATTTTTATGTACATTGTTTTCCGTAATTTTAATAAGATTTACAGCGGTAAAATTTCAACTGGAATTGCCGAAAGTAAAAGACGATTTATACTCAAAAAAATAACACGATGAAACCTCAAATTTTTAAAAATATTGATGCTTTTAGAGGGGTTCTTGGAACATCTTTGCCAGATGGCGAATGGTACACCATTACCCAACAAATGATCAATGACTTTGCAAATGCTACTTTAGACAAGCAATGGATTCATGTTGATGAGCAAAGAGCTGCAAAGGAAAGTCCTTTTAAAAGTACCGTAGCACACGGCTTTATGTCGGTGGCCATGATTTCTAAAATGCTCGAAAATGCATTTAAAATTGAGAGTGTAATCATGGGCTTAAATTACGGAATGAACAAAGTACGTTTTCCAAATCCAGTGCCGGTAAATAGTGAACTTAGAATGTTAACTTCTGTCAAAGAAATTGACAGCCTTGGCGATAACGGCATAAAAGTAACCTTTAATTGTACTATCGAAATTAAAGGACAAGAAAAACCGGCATGTGTGGCAGAGTTTGTTGCTGCACTCTTTGAATAAAAAAAAGCTGCCAGTAGCAGCTTTTTTTTGAAAATATTTTTTTTAAGAAAGCCAACCCTTGGCATCTACAAATCGAGAATACCAAACTAAAAAAACAGAAAATAACGGAATGATGGTAAGCATTGAATATTCCATAGATCCGTAGAGTTCTATCCCTGGATTCATAAAAACATTATACACTGTTTGAACAATTACTGCCAATAAGCCGATAACGAAAAACATTTTCGAAGACTTTTTCCTTAATAACAATAATACGCCAGCGAGTACAGATGAAAAAACAGCCATTGCAAAAGCTGCTGTTACCCATGCGGGACTATTAAATATAATTTCTAATTGTTCCTCCGAATACATTGATTTAAAACGCTCCGTTTTATAGGTTTGATTAAGATAACCATCAACACCCATAAGGTTCCAGATAACTGCTAATGAGCTAATCACCCAAAAGCCAACATTTGGTTTTTTTGATTCTGACATAATCTATTGTTTTATGATTGATGATATAAATGTAATAAAAATAAGTTAATCATTTAAAAGTAAAGTTTATTTGTCATTATATAAAGTTTATTTGTCATTATGTAGTATATTTGTAGAAATAAAAAATAATTAAATAAAATGAAGGGATCTAAAATTTGTGAAAGAGAGAGAATTCAACTCGAAAAAATGAACAAATTTCAATTAGAGAACCACTATAAGAAAGTTGGTTTTATAGCGGCTATTGGTAGTTTTGCATTCATGATTGCAATGAAATACTTTGACAATCCTGTTTGGTTGAAACCTATTTTAGAGGGCGTCTTATTGATGGGTTTGTTATTGATTTCTATATCAAAAGACAAAATTGAAGATGAGTATATTGACAGTCTACGGTCTCAGTCTTATCGATTGGCATTCGTTTTTGCAATTCTGTATGCTTTGTTACAACCGCTTGTAAATTTTGTTGTTTCTTATGCCTTACAGCAAGACAATGAATATGAAAGCTTTAATTATTTTCAAGTCTTGTTTTTTATGTTAGTAGTACAATTACTATTTTTTTGGAAATTAAAAAAACAGCATTAAAAGTATGAAGAACACGCTAAAAGTACAACGTGCAATTTTAGATTTAACTCAAGAAGATTTGGCGAATAAAATTGGAGTTTCACGTCAAACCATCAATTCAATTGAAAAGAACCGCTATATACCGTCTACAGTTTTAGCATTAAAATTATCTGCAGTGTTTAAACTTCCCGTAAATACTTTTTTCGCTCTTGAGGAGAACGACTAGTTAGGCAACCAAAGTAGTTTAGTTTGATTTTATGATTTTTTTTACAAAATTCAGCTTCTCGTTGCGCGTGTAAATTTTCACAAAATACAGGCCCCTATTTAGGGAGGAAAGATTTACGGTATTGCTTGAATCTATTTCTTTGGAGAACACTCTTTTTCCCAGTACATCGTAGATATCGATGCGTGTTAAATTCGTAATTGTCGTATTTATAAAAAGGTTTTCTATAACAGGATTAGGAGAGATTGTAAGGTTCTGTGGATCATTCTCACTCTGTGTAGCTAAGCTGGTAGTAAAGTAAGTATTGGCAAAATCAAAAGCTTCTTTCCCAATTTTATTTCCAATAATTCGTCCTTTTATATCGTCTATGGGAGGGTGAATCCCACCCCATATTCTTGACAAACTCGTTTGATCTGAGGCATCTCTATAGGTGGCCCATTGCAAGGAGAAACTTTCAGAAGGTCCTTGTTCAAAAACCAGAAACTCATTTTGAGCAACATCAAAAACACCCATCCCACCTGGGAAAAAAGCATCATTTGTAATTAAAGTTAACACCTCAGAAGCCGCTCTTGAAAAGGCAGAATGGCCAGAAAGATATCCCGCAAAGGGTGGCGTAACGAAAGAAGGGCGTTGATAGGGCCACCATCGCGTACCCAAAATCCAATCGACCCCAGCAACATCCATGGCTGGGTCGTTTATAAAATCGGGCCCCTTCCAGGACCTTACTTTTATTTTTCCAAGATGTTGGTTGTTGCTTCCTGCTAAGGCATCTCCTTCAGAAATTACAGCTATTAAATTTTCAATTAGAGGCAAACCGTGTGGATGGTAATTTGGCAATGCCATGTTTGTACTTTGTCCTTTAGAAGCCATGTATCGTATCGCAGAAATGGGACGTATGTAATCATAATACCCTTTAATTCCCCAAATGTTTACCGCAACATCATGCATGGCACCACCAAGGGTTAAATAGCTTTTGACATCCCATTCTAATGCGTTTAGTTCTCTAGAAGAATTTCCAAAAGTTTTTTTGGAAAGCGGGTGGTCACTCACATAGTTTAAAATTGTAAACCAATGCCCAGGCGGTGTTTCAGAATCGGGACCATCTGCCCAAAATTCGGCTAAAACTCTCGCATAATCTGCTCTTTTTACAAAGTTGTCCAGATACGGCTCATTGGTAGTTGGGTTTTTTTGATGTCCTTGGCCAAGGTCTCCTCCATGGTCAAAATTATAAAAGTTCTTGTATTCCTCAAAGCTTGCAGGAAAATCACTCATGGCCACATTTCCAATTGTATTTGGAGAAATATTGATAATTTCATCATCGGAAGGATCTAAGTGAGCAGACCAAGAAATTACCAATGAAAAGTGCCATTTATAAGGATCCTCAATACCGTTTTCATTCGAATCTTGAATGTAAGCAGGGGCTCCTGGGTTGTTGTAGACAAACGAATCAAAATCATTATTTAGAATTTCTAAATCTGCACTTTGCATTGCAAAAGGGGTGACTTCTCCCCATTCTGGACTTAAAAAATCTGGTGTATTTAAAGGGAATGGATTTCCAGATTGATCGATAAACACATCGAAAGCGAGTGGTTGCCATCTATTAGGATCTATGCCACCATTGTCTGCATACAATTCCAGCGCAAGTGGGGTATTGACAGACTCATAAAACTGGTTTTCATAGGCATTTTCTTCATTTGCTCCATCTTGGAAACCAAAATCAATCATTTTACTGGCCATAAAATTACCAAGCGCGGCATATGAACCGTCACTGTAATCCAAAGAGGTGTTGTTCTTATCGTAGCCCAAAGAAGAAAAAAAAGTTTCCAAAGATGCCAATGTTTCCATTGCGTTTGGAGAATTTTCAAAACGATGCATTAACAATCTGAAAACAGCGTAACTCATTATTTCTTTACGAGCCTCATTTTTATCAATGGGCATTGCAATAGGAGTGTATTCTGTGTAATAACCGCCAAAAGTAGTCCCTAAAAAAACAGGCTTCGCAGCATTGTCGAAAATGGCCCATGCATCATACATCAGTACCGAAGCGTGAAAAAGATTTCTAGCATGAACAGTAGGGCGTGCAAAATCTTTTCTTATAGCTTCTAAAAGTTGTTCATTCCATTCTCTAGCTACCGAATGCTGAGCATATAGTTTGGGAGAAATAATCGTAAAGACTATGCACAAAATTGGAAAAAGAAGCTTTTTAATCATTTTTTAAAAATCTGCTGTAAAATTATCAAATAAACTGGACAATCAAAGAAGAAGAAGAAATTCTTTCTATTGTAAATATAGGATCTTACACCGAAAAAAAACAGCTAAAATTTTCTCTAATTCCATAAAATTTAAGAATTATTTTCAATTGTTTTTTTGGGATACTTTTCGGTTAATCAGTAAAAAATAGTATCTTTGTTACTCAAGAAAAAATACACCATATCATTAAAATTCTTTCATGTTTTAATTTGAACCGATGTTTTTTATCTTAGAGATATCAAATTTTATAAATATTTATTTCGTCAATGGCAAAATCGCAACAGACATTTAGTAAGAGTGAAAAGGAAAAGAAACGTTTAAAAAAACGTCAGGATAAGCAAAAGAAAATGGAGGCTAGAAAAGCGGAAAGGGAAGAAAATGGATCTGCAGGGATACAGTTTGCTTATGTTGATCATAATGGTAATTTAACAGATACGCCACCGGATCCAGATTTAAAAGTAGAAATAGAATTAGAAGATATCGCAGTTTCAGTTCCCAAAAAAGAAGACTTACCTGAAGAAGATCCTGTTAGAAAAGGAAAAGTGTCATTTTTTGATTCTTCAAAAGGTTTTGGTTTTATCATTGATTCGTTAAACAATGAGAAGTATTTTACACACGTAAGTGGTTTAATTGATACCATTGTAGAAAATGATAAAGTATCTTTCGAATTGGAAAGAGGAATGCGCGGAATGAACGCGGTAAAAGTTACTAAAATATAGTTTCTTGTACATAAAGAAATCAAACTCTGCTATTGGCAGAGTTTTTTTTTGCTTTTTTTTAAAGATCTATTGAATTCATATTCCCAAATATTTATCCAAATTAAATGGTTACATTCGTCGGCTAAAACTATATTTTGAAACAGAACAGCAATAAAATTTTAATACTATTCGCCTTTTTCGCTATATATGTCATCTGGGGCTCAACGTATATGCTTAATAAAATTGCGGTCGCTGAAATACCTGCCTTTTCATTGGCAGCCATTCGTTTTTTAATCGCTGGAACTCTGATTTTAATCATCGCAAAAATTTTAAAGAAGCCTTTATCTGTCTCTAGGAAACAATTTTTAAATGCTTCCATCGCAGGTTTTCTCTTTTTGGTATACGGAAACGGCGTATTTGTATGGGCATTATATTATATTGATAGTAGTTTTGCAGCACTTTTAGCAGCCACACAACCCTTGTTTGTATTGGTGTTAATGCGTTTGATTGATGGTAAAAAAATGCAAGTAAAATCAATTATCGGAGTTGTTTTAGGCATGCTAGGCATGTATTTGTTAGTTAGTCAACAAGGAATCTCTGCGAAAGAGGGAAGTCTTTTTGCCATTTTTTTGATGTTTACATGTGTGCTTAGTTGGAGCTATGGAAGTATTTTTGTCTCCAAAGCTAGCTTGCCTAAAAACTTTTTTGTGAGCACAGGTTATCAGATGATTGTTGCAGGAGTGTTGTTGTTAATCATTAGCTTGGGGCTGCAAGAGACTTGGTCATTGCCAATAAAATGGAGCCTACAAGCACAATTGTCTGTGGTTGGATTGATTTTATTTGGAGGGATACTAGCCTTTACTGCATTTAATTTTCTGTTAAAAAATGTTTCCCCAGAAAAAGTAGCTACTTCGGCTTATGTAAATCCAGTAGTAGCAATGATATTAGGTTGGTATGTATTGGATGAACAGTTATCAAATCAATCAATAATAGCATCTGTTGTACTGTTAACAGGGGTCTATTTTATAACTTCTCGCAAACGCAGGTAAATTTGGACGCTGGTATGGAGTTTTTTAAGGCAAACAAAAAAAGAATTTAAAAATAAAAGTTAAAAAATGAGTTCATGTTAAAATATGTTATACATTTACAACTTATTAACTTAATTACAATATAATGAATACAGGAACCGTAAAATTTTTCAATGAAACTAAAGGATTTGGTTTTATCACTGAAGAAGGAGTTGAAAAAGATCATTTCGTTCACATTACTGGATTAATCGATGAGATTAAAGAAGGTGATCAAGTAGAATTTGATTTAAAAGAAGGAAACAAAGGATTAAATGCAGTTAACGTAAAAGTTATCTAAATATATACTTATAGTTTTTAAAAAGACCCATCAATTATGATGGGTCTTTTTTTATTTGTATGGATTGCGAATAATAGATCAATCCGTACATTTTTCACATTAATAGTATAACTATCTTTGCTAAAAAACTCATTTTATGTCCAACCGTTTCTCCGATTTAGGAATTAACTCAGAAATTCAACAAAGCCTATCAGCGCTTCAAATATCGGCCCCTACAGAGATTCAAAAAAAAGTAATTCCTGTAATTTTATCCCAAAAAGAAGATGTTGTAGCCTTGGCCAAAACAGGAACTGGAAAGACTGCTGCTTTTGGTCTGCCATTACTACAACTCATAGATACCAATAAACCCATCATTCAAGCAATTGTTTTGGCTCCAACAAGAGAGTTAGGACAGCAAATACATCGTAATCTAACCTCTTTTGCGGCAAACAGTCCAGCGATTTCTATAGCCGTTATTTGTGGAGGAATTCCCATAAAACCTCAGATAGAACGTTTAAAAAAAACCAATCATATTGTTGTTGCAACTCCAGGCCGGCTGGCCGATTTGGTGCAACGGGGTGCCATTGATATTAAAAGCATCTCACATTTTATTTTAGATGAAGCAGATGAAATGGTCAGTGCCCTGAAAGAAGGACTGGATTGCATTATCAAGGAAATTCCAAAAAGAAGAAGAACCCTTTTGTTTACGGCAACAATGCCAGGAGCTATCAAACAGCTGATCAATAATTACATGTCTGATGATATTGTAGAGATTGCTGCAGACATGACTTCCATTGGACATCAAGGAATTGACCATCGGTATGTAGTTGTTGAACCGATTGAAAAATTGGCCGTTTTATTACATTTTTTAAGCTTGAAAGAAGGTCAAAGAGGAATTATTTTTTGTAAAACAAAAGCGGCTGTAAATAAGTTAGCAAAAAATTTAGCAATCAATAAGTTCGCTTCAGGAGCGTTGCATGGGAGTTTGACACAGGGAATTCGTGATCGTATTATGGACCAATTTAGAGCAGGGCATCTTGATATTTTAGTAGCAACTGATTTGGCGGCTCGTGGAATCGATGTAAAAGAAATTGCCTATGTGGTAAATTACCATTTGCCGGATACCTATGCTGCATATGTGCACAGAAGTGGGCGTACTGCTAGAGCAGGAGCAAAGGGGGTATCTCTGACAGTTATTCAGCAAGAAGAAATTCCAGATATTGCCGATTTTGAAAAAGAATTAGACATTGTCTTTCATACATTTCAAAAAGCAGATGCCCTAAGTATTAAAGAAAATAATGGATTGTTATGGGCCAAGAAAATATTTAAGACCAAACCCAACAAAAACATTCCAGAAGCGTTTCGCAAAAAAGTGCATACGATCTTTCATCATTTAACAAAGGAAGAGTTGGTAGAAAAAGTGTTGGCAAATTATTGGAGAGAAACAACTCCAAGTACGCAGCCAAAAGACACGGTTAAAAAGAAAAAGAAGCAATAGGACAATTGTTATAGATATGGCAAATACAAGAAAAGGGCAACAAGATATTTTAGCAAAATTAAACATTCATACACTGAATCTGATGCAAGAGGAAGCGATTTCTGTGATTGCATCAAATACGAATACCATCTTGCTTTCTCCAACTGGAACTGGAAAAACATTGGCCTTTTTATTGCCAGTTATTCAGGCATTAGACCCGAATTCAAATGAGGTGCAGGCATTGATATTAGTACCTTCTAGAGAGTTGGCAATACAAATTGAGCAAGTAATTCGCAACATGGGATCTGGTTTTAAGGTAAATGCAGTGTATGGCGGTAGACCCATGTCAAAAGATAAAATAGAATTGAAACATGTACCTGCTATCTTAATTGGAACTCCGGGTAGAATAGCAGATCATTTTGCAAATGAACGTTTTGCAAAAACCCATATTAAAACCTTAATATTAGATGAATTTGACAAATCTTTAGAAGTTGGTTTTGAATATGAAATGAGAGGAATTATCAATCAATTAACAGCGTTAAATAAGCGCATCCTAACTTCTGCTACGCAGGGGGTTGAGATTCCAGAATTTGTGAGGATGGATCCAGCAAAGACTATCAACTATTTGAAGAAAAAAGTAGCTTCTAAATTGGAGCTTAAAACGGTGGTTGCTAAAAAAAATAAATCCGAAACCTTGTTGGATTTAATCTTGCACATCGGAAATCAGCCCGGTATTATTTTTTGTAATTTAAAAGACAGCATCAATAAAGTAAGTGCGTTTTTAGCTAAAAATAAAATACCACACAGTTGTTTTTCTGGCGGAATGGAACAAAGAGATCGAGAACGTTCTTTAATTAAATTTAGAAACGGAACCAGTCAAATTTTAATTGCAACAGATTTAGCGGCCAGAGGGATTGATATTCCTGAATTGAAATTTATCATTCATTACGAACTTCCCAAGGCCTTAGAAGAATTTACGCATAGAAATGGGAGAACTGCTAGGGTTGATGCAAAAGGGACCGCTTATGTATTGAAATGGGAAAAAGAAAACTTACCTGATTTTATTAAGAAATCGAAAATTGAAGATATTTCCAAAAGCGCTCCTCGCAAATCGCAGTATTGGGAAACCTTGTTTATTTCTGGAGGTAGAAAAGACAAAATATCGAAAGGAGACATTGCTGGACTCTTTTTTAAACAAGGGAATGTGACGAGGGATCAATTGGGAAATATCGAATTAAAACAAGACTGTGCATTTGTTGCAGTTCCCTTAACGATGGCTAATGATTTGATTGAAAAACTTAACAATACACGCTTGAAAAAGAAGAAAATACGCGTAACATTGACCTAACCTCTTTTACCATCGATTGCATCCAATTGACCGCTCAAGTTTTGATGCGGTCATTTAATTTTAATACGTATAAATTTTTTATTATGTATAACTCTGACTTGTATTAAAGTTTGTGCTGTGGTAGACTAAAATATATAATTTTGTTTACAAAGTATAGAGAAGGTTTATCTACTTTCAATTTAATTCTTCAATTATTATGTTTCTTTTTGAATTGAAAGTTAAAGAAACTATAGGTATTGAAAAAATATAAAAACCAACAAATTTGATTATGAAATTGATAAAAAAATACTCTGAGACATTAAAAAATGAAAAATAAATTCCCACTACGATTAAAAACAAATAAATATAAAACTGGTTATTAGTTACATAATTTTTTATATCCACCAAACGATTTTTATTACCTTCTAAGAGTAGTGTATTCGATTTTAAATACCATAATTTAACGAATAATATATTTTCACCTTTTTCTAACTTTAATTCTAAAACTTCATCATTAGAGATTTTAATTTTATTATTATTGAGGTAAATATCATATTTTAATAAAGAGTCATAAAATCTATTTTTTTTTCTTATTTTTAATGTCCTTTCCATAAATTTTTAATTTGTAGCGCAACCACCATCATAATTTTGTATTTGATCTTCTCTGACTAGAATTGAAGCAGCTGCACCTGCTATAATTGAAGCGGGTGGGTTCCACCAAAACAATAAAGATGCGGTAGCATCAGCAAATATAACTTACTGAGTGGCATCACAATCTCTTGTTTGCCTTATATTTCTTTTAATAATTAAATCGTTTGAAACCTGTTCTGTCCATAAAAGTTTAGAATGCTCTTTGACAGAATTAAACGCGATCAATTGATCTTTATCAATTAAACTGTAATCATGTTTATTGAATTCTTCAGGTTTTTGATTTGAAATAATTTTTTTTAAGTTTATAAAATTATTAACATACATTTACAAAAGTAATCTTTTTTTTAATAGTAAACAACTCATAAACATTTTCCTCTTACAAATAACTTTCTTTAATGTTTATACTTCTAAACAATTAGTTTTTATAGGGGAGCGAACAAAACTATTATAAAAAGATTATTTTTAATATAAAGTTAGAAATAAGAAATTTAGTTTTTACGAAAGAGTAAGCATATTTATATTTAAGTTTGTTTTTATGATGGATCAAAAACTACTTGCTTATTTGGAAGGCTATTTAACGGAGAAGAGAAAAGCGTTATTTAAGAAAGTTTTAGAAGACAGAACCCGACATTTTACGGTTGTTTTGGAAGATATTTTCCAGCCTCACAATGCAAGTGCTGTGGTAAGAACCTGCGATATTTTTGGGATTCAAGATGTGCATGCCATTGAGAACAAATACAACAATAAGATTTCGAGACACGTCGCGAAAGGTTCTCAAAAATGGCTCAGCTACAATCGCTATCGTGATGATGGAGATAATACAACAAGTTGCTTGGCTTCATTAAAAGAAAAGGGCTATCAAATTATCGCCACCACACCACATAATGATTCTTGTGTATTGCAAGATTTTGACATCACCAAAAAATCCGCCTTCGTTTTTGGTGTTGAAGCAGAAGGGGTTTCGGAAACAGTACTGAAAAATGCAGATGGATTTTTAAAAATTCCGATGGTAGGCTTTACGGAGAGTTTAAACATCTCTGTAGCTGCTGCGATTATTTTACAAGAAGTGACTTCAAAATTGAGAAATTCGGAGGTTGATTGGAAGTTGTCCGAACAAGAAAAACAAGTTTTATACTGCAACTGGGTGAAAACAACCATAAAAAATGTGGATAAGATTGAAGCCCATTATCATCAAAAGTTAAAAAATCATTAAATGACACCCGTTGAAATTTACATCCATAAAAAAGAGGCTTGGAAACAAGAATTGACACTTTTACGTTCTGTTTTTACAAATCTACCTTTGGAAGAAACAATAAAATGGGGCGCACCTACCTATGTTTTCAAAGGAAAGAATATTGTAGGTTTGGCTGCTTTTAAAAAGTATTGTGGTTTGTGGTTTTTTCAAGGGGTATTGTTAGAAGATAAACAAAAAAAACTCATGAACGCTCAAGAAGGCAAAACCAAAGCCATGTTGCAAT
>Ga0213863_10001002_pt1 | contig 21157 bp, 19 predicted proteins | sample PICome_8_FD_160128 | JGI IMG/M metagenome (GOLD analysis project Ga0213863, IMG submission 160128) | Coastal seawater microbial communities near Pivers Island, North Carolina, United States - PICO497 | ecosystem: Environmental > Aquatic > Marine > Coastal | place: USA: North Carolina... | reverse complement strand
TATGCCATAATTCAGTGAACTAGTTTTATATTCTAATGAAATATCTCCGGATAAAGGCATTATCTGAGGCAATGGTCTATTTTGCGTATCATCGTCTCCATGCGTATAATTTAGGTTAAGGGTGGTTTTTACATTAGAAGTAATGTTTTTTTGCGCAGATATCTCATAACCCCATATTGTAGCATCTACATTTTTATAGATTCTTGCATCATTAATACTATTATCATACGTACCATCAGAAGCCCTATAAGTGGTGATGTAGTCACTAACATCATTAAGATACAAAGAACCATTTACATGACTGCCTAAAATCATTTTTTCAAAACCTATCTCTAAAGTTGTATGAACTTCAGAATCAAGATTCGGATTACCGATATGTCTTAATCTATATTTAGCACCACCCATGTTTGTCATAGATGTTTTAGCATTAAATAGTTCTGTAGCATCTGGTGTTCTCTCATTTCTACTCAGAGAAATATATGCACTAGACATAGGCCCATAGTTCATTTTAAACCTTAAGAAGCCACTATAATTATTAAAGTCTCTCTTTCCAGCAGTGACTGTCCCAGCATAATGAGCTGTATATAAACTATTTGCTGTAGCCTGTAACATGTCTGTACCAGGGTCATCACCTGCACGTGTTGCATCAGTTTCAACTCTATCAAGTCTTAGTCCATATGACATAGTGGTTAGCGTTGAGACTTGACTGTCATTTTCTAAGAAAAAACCAAGTTTAGAAATTTCTGCTCCAGGCCATAAAAAAGTTAAGTGACTCAATGAACCACTCATGACCATGTTTTGCTCAGCATCTCTTGTGTTATGTTCATAGTCAATTCCAACTTTCATACCATTATCAATAGCACCGATTACTCTCCACCCATAAGTATCTGAAGCTGCTGGCGTCTTCATTGAATTAGTAGTCCTCAGTGTATAGTTGTCCATCAAATGATCCATGTCAGAATTATGTAATTCAACTTTCATTGAAGAAAATGGACCGAACGGAGTTACGCGATGATATTTTAAATTATAGATATCAGTATAACTATAAACAATATCCATAGGTAAACCTGCAAACCCAATATTTTCTTGTGAGTTATTAGTATATGTGAACTCAAGCTTAGAACCATCATCTAGCCTTTTACCTAAGATCGCTGCATAGTTGCTAGTTTCATATTCTGTCAATGGTTTTAAACCTGTTCCTGTCTCATAATTACCTGCTTCAGAATATGACCCATTAATTCTAAAGTATGTCTGACCTAACCCTAGAGTAAAATCACCTAAAGTAGTTTTGCCTTCGGCGTTTGAATCAAAAGTTTGTCCAATTTTTAATTTATAAGCCTTAGGTTTTATATTATCGCCTTTAGAAAGTCTTGTTTGAGTAAGCGGTTCTGTTATACGTTCATATCTCACAACTCCACCAGGGCCACCAGCTCCATAAATAACAGAATGAGAGCCTTTTATTACAGTGATTGAGTCATAGTTTTCGATATTTACATAGGTTGATGCAGGGTCCATTTTTGATGAACAAGCGCCATAGACAATCGCGCCATCAATAGAAGAATTAAGACGTTGATCGCTTTGTCCTCGAATAACTGGATCAAGTCCATGCCCACCTCTTCTAATAGTGCTAATACCATTGATAGATCTTAAAAGATCTCCTCCATCTATAGCATTTTTAGTATTTACATCCTCAATTGCCTCATTAGTCAAATCCTGTGAATTTAAAACTGGTGCAGATATTTGGATATCAGTTAAATCATCAGCAAGTAAATTACTGAAGATAAATATGCCAAAAAAAGGCATTAATATATATTTTTTCATAGTTAATCTCCACTATAAATTGTTAATTTAAAAAATAATTTAAAATTAACTTATAGGGGGAGATCTAGATGAGGATTCAATTGAAACAGAAAGAGAAATTCTATTATGTATTGGATAATACACTGAAATTCTCTGACTTGATGAATAATTTGGGGTTTCTAGTAGACCAGATTCAACATCATCATAATAATAAACACAATGATCACAATTAATCATTACTTTATTATCATTAAAACTTTCGCCATGAAATGTACATAGCATGGAATCGCCAGAAATACTGTTAGTAACAGCCGCTATACTGACTGGAAATGCTCCAATCATAATCAACAGTATTACTAAATTATAATATTTTTTTAACTTAAACATTAAACCCCTTTTGAAAATACTAGCAAAACAAAAAATAATTGTAAATGATGCTTATGAGTTTTTGATGGATATCTGATTAGAGGAAAACTAAAAATTCCTCATTATCAGATACCCATACATATTTTCACCGGAGAGAGATGAAAACCTAAAAATCAAATTTTAATCCTGCCATTGCAGATACTGGCTTATTGGGACGTTTACCATACTCATGCTCTGAAGCGACAATAACTTTGTCAAATAAGTTATCTACATTAAAGAATAACTTAGCGTTTTTAATTCCACCTGTATTTATATTAAGACTCATAGAACTATGTAAGTCGAAAATAAATGCTTTACCTGTTCTATATGTATTGTCATCATTAGTGAAGGTATCATCATGATATTTAGCTCCAAGAGCTATACTCCAATCATTTGTCTCCATTCCCAAAGATGTGTACAGTTGGAAATTAGGAACATAAGCAATTGAATTGCCTACATAACTTGTATTTTGACCTTTATATTCAGAATCTTGTATCATCCCAGTTACTATTAATGGGTATCTTTTACTAGAAGATGAAGAAGGTCCGCCTTTCATCGCTGTGCCAGCAAACAAGTTGTTAACACGATATTGAAATTCTAAACCTTTGACTTCTGCTTTCCCTTTGTTAGTGGTATCACCTGAACTACCGGTACATCCTGCTGCCTCAAGACAAGTTTCATTTAATTGCTCATAATCATTTAAGAATGCTATGATTTCCATGAAACCACCTGTAGTTTCTTTTCTGAATCCAAGCTCATAGTTATCTGATTTTTCTGGTTCAACAGAAAGTCCTTTGCCTGCGTCTACAGGGGTATGTCCTTGGTTATAAGATGCATATAAAGAAACACCTGGTGCAGCTCTAAAAATTGTAGAAGCAGCAATCATTGTTGCTGTTCTCTCTAAATCTTGTTTAGAGTTACCTGGGTTTGCGTTTGTACCATCATTACTTTCCATATCTTCATATCTAACTCCAAAAGAGTGTGTGAAAGCACCATCAGTAATTGTATCTTTTAAATGCCATGATACTGCATCTGTATCTTTAAGTTCTGCGTCTGAAAATCTTGTAGCATCATTGCCATGTTCAGATAATAGTTTCATAGTGCCATTGCCATCAACAGTATACCTTTGGCTGAACCCACTATCAGCTCGAGCTCTATAATCTTTATGACGTCTGTATCCATATTCAAGATCATGCTTACCCATTAAATGATTTATGACAAATTGAACGCCTGTCATTCCATAGTCACGATGACCCATTGATCTTTTTATATACTCGCCATTAACCATAGCTGTGTTGTTAGTTAAGATGTTACAAGCTCTTAACTCAATTCCAGAATCTCCAGCACAGTTGCCTGCCATATCAATATTGGAGTATTTAACAGTTGCATTATTAGTATTAGCTCCATCACCATCCGGATCTACATACATTTCACCACTTTTGCCCCAAAGTCTACTATATCTAGTCTTATACAACTTTGAGGTAACAGTTATATTTGGGGAGGGTTGCATTGTATGTGTAAAAATATATCTATGATAATCATTGTCCATTTGGTCAACTGAAGAAACACCATATCTTTGATAGGGATCTGATGCAAAATCAGCGCCTGTTAACCCAATATATGTCTCATTTGATGTTTCAGAAGTATTAGAACTTGTAATCTCAAATGTCTGATTCCACAAACTATTCACTGGTGAATACCTAAGTTTGAATAAATCAGTTTGCTTATCAAAACCAGAATCAGTTCTATTGCCACTACCTTTAATATTTTTATATCCATCAGCTCTAAAGTCATGATATTCAAAAACATAACCAACTGATCCAATATTTCCACCATAATATGTATGATTCCTGGAGAAACCATCATCTCCACCCGTAATAGAATAATGGCCTTCATTGCTGGATGTGGGAACAGATCTAGATAAGAAGTTAATCGTACCTGCTGTTGTTCTTGGACCTTGACCAATAGCTGCAGCACCTTTTAAAACCTCTACGCCCTCCATACGACCAACGTCGGGGAAGAAATACATGCTCCCATTTGAATAAATAGCTGGTCCTTGTGGAACACCATCTTCTAATATATTAATTTTTGTTGTTCTGAGAGCACTTGTTCCTCTCATGCCTAAATTTGTTCTTAAACCATAACCATCCTCAGTCTGAGAGTAGACACCAGGAATTCTCCTTAGTACTCTTTCAGCATCTGTATAACCCATTGATTTCATCTCATCATCAGAGATGTAATGAGCAGATCCTGCTTGTTGCGTTTCATCTTGAGAACCAAAAACGCTAACAGGGCTCATTTCTTCACTATGAATTATAGGACTAAAAATAAATAGTGAGCTGAGCATAAATTTTAGTAAATTTTGTTTTTTCATATAAATATCCCTCATATATAAAAGTCTAATCGTTATGTTGTAACAACATTATATGAGAATGATTATCGTTTGTAAATACGAATGATTGTTATTTGTGTTATAATTGTCAAATAAAATGACTTAATTATTGAAATTATATAGAATTGTTAGCTTGTGAGAGAGATATGGTAAGAATTAGTTTAACGCCAATAATAGATGTAGTGTTTATTCTACTAATCTTTTTCATGCTTGCGACAAATTTTCAAAGTTTCAACCAAACTGATATCAAGTTATCTAATGAGGAAGCAAGCATTTCTCAAAGTGAAAAGCGTGTGTATTTGGTCGAATTTAACAAAGATGGTGAATTTAGATTAAATAAAGAAACAATGTCTCAGAAAAATATAAAAAAACAAATTCTAGATAGCAAAAAAAAGCAGGAGGAGTATTTGGTTGTTATTAAAGGCGACAAAAATACTGAAATTCAAGACATATTAAATGTTATTGCTGACTTTAAAAAAAATAATATCAATGAAATTACCATTGGAATATCTAAAAATGATATAGAAGAAGATTATGATTCTGAAAAAGAAAGTATGAATATGCCATTGCTAGAAAAAATGTAAGATATGAAATTTAAAAACAAAATAAACAAAAATTATAGTGATGAAAATTTACTTCCATTAGTAAATATTATTTTTTTATTATTAATATTTTTTATGTTAGCAGGTGTAATTGCAAAACAAAAAGAGATGTATGATGTTAATTTGGCATCAGCAATAATCGATGAGTATATAGAACAAGACAAACATATACTTTTCATTAAATCTAATGGCCAGATTATTTTTAATGATGAGGCTGTAAGTCTTAAAGCTTTAGATAAAAAATTAAACTCAATTGATAGTGAAGATATAATAATAGCCGCAGATAAATTTGTAACAACAGGAAAATTAAATAATATTCTAATCAAACTGAATAAAAATAAGATATCAAATATAACACTTCTATCAAATGAAAAATGAATAAGTCTGACAACATCAATAAATATATTATCTTAGCGTTAATAGTGCATTCTATTTTTTTAGTGTCTTTTTCAATAAATAGATCCGTAAGTGATATTACAAAAATTGGTGAAACAGGTATGACAATTCAAATGATGATCCTTGAAACTAGTGATGAGATATATGAGAAAAGCTTTTCATCTGAAGAGTTAAGAAATAAAACTGAAGACTCAGAAAAGGAACAACAGATTCTTATTGATAATAGGTCTGTTGGAGATAAATCAGAAAACACTTATGACACTTACTATGGAAGAGTCAGACAAATAATAGATGGGAATAAGAGTTACCCATTGTTGGCAAGACAGCGTAAACAAGAAGGATCCCCAAAGGTCACCTTTACAATTCTGAAAAATGGAATAGTAGAAAACTTAACTATTGACTCATCTGGCTATAGAATTTTAGATAGAGAAGCTAGGCGTATAATTATGATATCTTCACCATTTCCTGAAATACCAGACAGTATGAATAAAGATTCTATTGATCTAACTATCCCAATTAATTTTAAATTAAATAATTAATCTGTATTATACCAGTTTAATTTCTCTCGTAAATTTACAACAAATCCTATGATGAAAATTGTTGGTGCAATTGGTTTTTTTTCTTTTACAAGTTGAGTCATATTTTCAACTATAGATGTATAAACTTTTTGATTTGGTGTAGTTCCTTGTTGTACTAATGCGCATGGGGTTTTTGGGTCTAATCCATTAGCTATTAATTGATTACAAATTATATCTATTGATACAAGCCCCATATAAAATACAATCGTTTGATTTGGCTGTATGAGTTTCTCCCAATTTAATTCTAGTTTTCCTTCTTTGAGATGACCTGTTACAAATATGCAAGATTGCGCATGATCTCTATGAGTCAATGGTATGCCACTATATGCCGAACAACCGCTTGCACTTGTTATTCCTGGAACTACTTGAAAAGAAACATTATTATCAACTAATGTATCAATTTCCTCTCCGCCTCTGCCAAAAATAAATGGATCTCCTCCTTTTAGCCTAAGAACTCTTTTCCCTTGCTTAGCATACTTTACAAGCAAACTATTGATTTCTTCTTGTCTTACAACATGATTATCTCTCTGTTTTCCAACATAGATTTTTTGAGCATCTCTGCGTATCAAGTCAATTATAGAAGGGTGTACTAATCTATCATACAATGCGATATCAGCCTGCTGCATTAGTCTTAAAGCTCTGAAAGTTAATAGATCGGGGTCGCCTGGGCCAGCACCAACCAAATAAACTTCACCTTCACCTTTTTTTTCTTCATCAAATACATTTATTTCATTATTAAGATATTTCACAGCCTCATTATCTTGTCCGTTTAAAATAAGTTCTACAAATTTTCCATTTAGCATTTGCTCCCAAAATATTCTATTAGATTTAGAATTAACTAATTTTTTCCTTACTGGTATTCTATTTTCAGAAACAATTTTAGCCAACCTTCCATAAGCACCTGGTATCATTGTTTCAAGTTTTGTTCTTAGTAACCTTGCTAAAACTGGAGAAGAGCCTCCCGTTGATACCGCTACAGTTATTGGGCCTCTCTCTAGAATAGAAGGGAATATAAAGTCGCAAATATTTGGCTTATCAACAACATTTACTAAAATACCTTTATGGTTAGCCTGATTTGCGATTTCTTCATTTAGAGATTCATTATTAGTTGCAGCTATTACAAAAGAGAACTTATCATGCATATGTTCGGCTTTATACTCGCTACTAATAGAAGTTATATTTTTATTATTTTTAATTAAATCTAGAATATAATCTGTAAATTTTGGAGATATAATTGTCAGCTTTGCATTAGCTTTTAATAATAAATCTAACTTTCTCTCAGCAACTTCACCACCACCAATTAATAAAACGGACTGCTTGCTGAGTTCCATGAAAAAAGGAAAGTATTTCATTAAGCTTTTTCTATACCTGCTTTTTTATACCAGTATTGTGATTTCTCAAGATCTTGGGGGACAAGTTTGCCGTCCTCGTAAATCATTGCCAGAGTCGTTGCCGATCCCATCAAACCTTGATTGGCAGCTTTAGTGAACCACTCAATGCTTTTATCGATATTCTTCTCTGTGCACTCACCTTCAAAAAACATAAAGCCATATGCATGTTGCGCTAAAGGGTAGCCTTTTACAGCTGCACTTTGCATATATGTAAATGCTTTTTCTTCACTTGTTTGACATCCCAGTCCATTCTGCAACATGATTGCCATTCTATACATGGCTTCAACATTTCCTTCATCAGCAATTGGGGATAATAATTTAAAAGCATGTGCAAAATTCTTAGTTTCAAAAGCAGCTATACCGCTCTCTAATTCCATAGCTCTATTTTCATATTTATCCATAATTAATCCTTTAATAAATCTTCTAATTTACCATCCATATCGTGCTCAACTAAATCATCAAAACCACCTACATGATAATCTCCAATAAAAATTTGTGGGACAGATTGTCTTTTAGATTTTTCCATCATAATCTTTAGTTGCTCTTGATCCATATCGACCATAATATCTTCGTATGCAATATCTTTTTTTTGGAAAAAGTTTTTAGCTCTTACACAGTATGGGCAGATTCGAGTGCTATATATTGTTACTTTTTTCATGATCGTTTACCTAGTTATAATGTTTAATCTTTCTATTTTCATTTTTTTGAATCACTATCCCTATTACATCAAATGAGTTATCTAACAATATACTTGGATACGCATTATTAAGTGGCAACAGATATTTTTTTCCATCTCTCTCTTCATATTTTCTAAACCATCGCACTCCTTCATATTCTACAAATACGAATTGACCATGATAACATTGTCCAACAGGATCAATGATTACTATGCAATTATTGGTAAACTCAGGTTCCATGCTGTCATCGGTAACTTGAAGAGCATATGGCTCTGATGCACCGCAGTCGGAATGTATATCATCTAATTTATTATCTTGTATACTCATAAATATCTAAAGTTTATTATAATTGCTAAGAATAAAACATCAAAGGTTTAGATTCATTTTCACTAATACAATCTATATAAATTTAGGGTATTTGAACTACCTTATCTTCTTGCTTTGAAAAATTTCTTTAATAAGTCAGAGGACTCTTTTTGCATCATACCATTTATAACTTTAGGCTTATGATGACAAGATGTAGACTCATAGATTTTAGGACCTGATAGCACACCCCCGCTTTTCTGATCATCAGCCGCAAAAAAAAGTGTATCAATTCTAGCAATGCTAATAGCCTGAGCGCACATTGGACATGGTTCTAGGCTGACATACATGTTACATCCAACCAGTCTTTCATTGTTTAAAACTTTCATAGATTTGTGTAAAGCCAACATTTCTGCATGTGCCAAAGAAGATCCTGTGCCTCTCATTTGATTTGAAAAAGCTGCAAGTATCTCAGAATTGCGATTCTGAACAACAACTGCTCCGACAGGAACTTCATTATTCTCATAAGCTGTATGAGCAAGCTCGATAGCCAAACCCATAAAAAGTTTATCGCTTTCGCTAGGCATCATCAGAATTAATGGTTTCTTGGAATAATACGGGCTTACCAATAGGTTTGATCATAACGTCATCCTTCATGACAATGTTGCCTCTAATAATAGTCATTATGGGCCAGCCCTTAACATCCATTCCATCATATGGAGTCCAGCCAGTTTTAGATTTCTGCTGAGAATTTGTTATAGTATTTTTTTTATTCATATCAACAATCGTAAAATCGGCATTATAACCAACTTTAATTCTACCTTTATTCACTAGCCTATGAATTCTCTCTGGTCCATATGACCAAAGTTCAACTAATCGTTCTAACGACAATCTTCCATTATTGACATGGTTCAACATGATAGGGACTAAAGTTTGCACCCCGGGTGTTCCGCTTGGAGATTTAGGATAAACTTGTGATTTTTCTTCCATCGTATGAGGAGCATGATCTGAAGCTATTATATCCACGGTCCCATCATTCAATGCTTCCCATAATGCTTCTTGATGATGCTTCTCTCTAATTGGAGGATTTTGTTGTGCTAGAGTACCCAATTTTTCATAACAATCTGGTGAATGAAGGGTTAAATGATTTGCCAATAGTTCTACACTTGCAATATCCTTATTCTTTCTTAAAAAATCCATTTCTTCAGAAGTAGTTATATGAAGTATGTGCACTCTTCTATTGTATTTTTTTGCGATAGCAACCACTCTTTTTGTCGCAGAAAAACAACTTTCTGGTGAACGCCAAACACTATGAAGTGATACATCTGTTTGATCTTTGAGAATAGTTTTCATATTTTCTTGCATAATATATTGGTCTTCAGCATGGACAGCTACAACTCTCTCACCATTAGATAAAACAGATTCTACTTCTTCGTCACTTGCTGTCATAAGTTCACCTGTTGAGGCACCCATAAATATCTTAATTCCACATATGCCAGGTGCATTTTCCCATTTATCTAGATTTGGGCCAGTTCTTCCTGTTCCACCAAGATAGAAAGCGTAATCTGTCCATGCAACTCTACTAGCTCGAGAAAGCTTATCTTTTATTGTCTCGGGGGTGATTGTTAGAGGATTGGTATTTGGCATTTCAAATACTGCTGTAACACCACCAGCAGCAGCTGCTAGCATTCCAGATTCTAAATTTTCTTTATTTTCTAGACCAGGCTCTCTAAAATGAACTTGAGAATCAATAACTCCTGGCAAGACATGAAGGCCTGAACAATCTATTGAATCAGTCGAATCTGCATCTGACAAATCACTAATAGTCTCAATACTCTCATCGATAATACCTATATCTATTTTTTTTGTTCCTTCAGGAAGAACGACATTACCGTTTTTTAAAACTAGATCATATTTTTTTTTATTACTCATAAAAATCATCATATCAACTTTGTTAATGAAATTTCCATAAATATTAATAAAAACTTGCTTTTATTAGATATATTGTTACATTTGAGCCATGCAAAGAATATTAGATAATTTTGGTCTTACAATATCGGGGGCTTGTGCAGTCCACTGCATATTACTACCTGTATTCATAATACTCTCACCTTATATAGAATTAACTTTTTTTACTTCGCATGAATTTCATGAAAGTCTGATGTATTTCATACTACCAACATCAATCATCGCATTTTTTCTAGGTTGCAAAAGACATAATGATGATATGGTCAAATTGGGTGGTATATGTGGGATATTTGTACTATTAATTGCAATTGCTCTTCATGATTTTAGTGAGATACTATCAGTGTTACTAACTTTATTTGCCAGTAGCTTATTAATATTTACACATTTACGCAATAGGGCGTTATGCTCACATGAAGAATACTCTTGCCATAAATAAGATTCGAGAACCGATATTAGTATTCATCAACCCATCCAACTTTCCTTAAAAAATCAGCATAGCTACCATCAAACATACTAACTTTATTATCATCAAAAATAATTAACTTATTGGCAATTTGATCTAGAAAATATTCATCATGGGTAACCATTAAAACTGCGCCATCAAAAGATTTAATTGCATTTAGTAATGAATCACATGAATCCAAATCTAAATGATTAGTTGGTTCATCTAATAGCAATAAATTTGCGGGTTTAATTAAAATTTTTCCCAACATTACTCTGCTTTTCTCGCCGCCTGATAAAATATTAATTTTTTTGTTAGACAATTGGTTTGAAAACATCATATTTGCACATACTTTTCTAACTTCAGTTTCATGCATATTCGGAACACAACTTTGTACTTCCTCATAAATACTATTATTCGGATCTAATCTATCAATATTCATTTGACCAAAATAACCAATTTTAGTTTTCGCATGCTGACTTACATGGCCATAAATCGGGTTAAGATCTCCTGTTATTAATTTTAACAAAGTTGATTTGCCCTTTCCATTTTTACCGATAATACATATTTTGTCATCTTTCTTTATACTAAACGATAAATTTTTAATCAAAGGATTATTCTCTTCATAAAAAAAACTAAGTTTATTAGAATTAATTAAGTTTTCTTTACTCCCGTATTCCTCATAATTAAATTTAAAGTCAAGATTAACAACTGCAGCAAGCTTTTCTTTTTTTTCAGTTTTTTCTAATGCTTTAATTTTCGATTGCGCTCTTGTGGCCATACTAGCTTTTGATTTAAATCTATTTATCCAAGCTTCTGTTTTTTCTCTTTTTTTAGCTTCATTAGCAACAGTTTTATTGTAAATTTCTTCTTCTGTTAATATTTTCTCTAAAACCTTTATAGTATTTCCAGAAGTTTTTTTAAACTCACCTCTATGTATATTTAAAGTATGGGTTATCACACTATTCATAAAGTTTCTATCATGAGTTACAAGTATTAATTCATCTCTCCAGTCATTTAAAAAATTTTTTAACCATTTAATAGAGTGTATATCTAGATAGTTTGTAGGTTCATCTAGAAGCAACATATCAGGTTCATCTAGTAATAATTTAGCTAAGTTTATTTTTACTTGATTACCTCCAGAAAATTCTGCAGGATTTTTTGACATATCATCATAAGAAAACCCTAATCCCGTTAAAATAGATTCTCCTTTCCAAGTTTCATATTCTCTATCACCTGTTAGAACACTGCAAACCTCATCAATTACAGTCTCCTTGGTAAACTTGATATGTTGATCTAAATGACCAATTTTATAACCTTTAGGCATCATTATTTCACCAGAATCTTGTTCTAGTTTGCCAATTATTATCTTGAGGAAGGTGCTCTTTCCGCTCCCATTCCTACCAATGAAGCCAATCTTCTCTTTTTTATTAATTATGATATTTACATCACTAAATATCTTTTGTCCTGAAAATGAAATTTCTAAGTCATTTGTTTTGATCATAATCTAATATTATATTTGCTCTTTAGCTGCTTTTTTTCTTTGATGCGGATCAAGAAACTGCTTTCTAAGTCTAAGGTTCTCTGGAGTTACCTCAAGAACCTCATCTTCATTTATATATGCCATCATTTGTTCTAAAGACATTTTCCTGGGTGTTACAAGTTTTACAGCTTCATCTGTTCCTGATGCTCTAACATTTGTTAATTGTTTGCCTTTTAAAATATTTATCTCTAAGTCATTTGGTCTATTGTGTTCACCTACTATCATTCCTTGATAAACTTTTGTTTGAGGGTCAATAAACATAACACCTCTGTCTTGTAAATTAAAAATTGCATAAGCTACAGCTGTTCCTGTTTGGGTTGCAATTAAAGCTCCATTTCTTCTTGTTGATATCTCGCCTTTAAAGGGACCATAAGAATCAAATAACCTATTTACGACTCCAGTGCCTCTTGTTTCTGTTAAAAATCTGCTTTGATAACCAATCAAAGCTCTAGAGGGAGCCTTAAATATCAATCTGGTTTTACCCGATGTGTTTCTCATATCTAACATTTCAGCTTTTCTTTTGTTCATACTATCAATAACTGTGCTCGCATACTCATCATCTACATCAATAATGACCTCTTCAATTGGTTCTAAACGTTTATCATTTTCATCAATTTTATATACAACATGTGGTCTAGATACTGTTAACTCATAACCTTCTCTTCTCATTGTTTCAACTAGTACCCCTAATTGTAGCTCTCCCCTTCCTCCAATTTCAAAAGCATCTTTTTTGTCATTTTCAGCAAATGATATTGCAACATTTGTTTCCGCTTCTGCAAGAAGTCTTTCTCTTATAACAGTAGATGTAACTTTTTTACCTTCAAGGCCTGCTAATGGAGAGTCATTTACCGTAATTGTTATTGACATTGTGGGCGGATCAATAGGAGTGGATGGAATAGGGTCAGATACCTCCATACTACAAATAGTGTCTGCCACTGATGCTTCTGCAAGTCCAGCGATACAAATAATATCCCCAGTTTGCACCTCATCAACAGCAACTCTTTCTGTTCCTTCAAATTTAAATAATTTTGTTAACCTTCCAGATTCAACTTGTTCTCCATCAAGATTTATCGCTTTCACCGTATCATTTACTTTAGCTGTTCCCTGTTCAACTCTTCCAACTAAACATCTGCCAAGATATGGATCTGAATCTAATAAAGTTGATAACATAGCAAATGGTTTATTAGCTTCTACCTTTGGTGGTTCAACATGTTCTAGTATAATATCCAACAATGCATGCAAGTTTTCTTTTGGGTCATTAAGATCTTTAACACACCATCCGTCTCTTCCTGCAGCATACAATATTGGAAAATCTAATTGTGCATCAGTTGCATCTAGTGAAACAAACAAATCAAATACTTCATCTATAACAGCATCAGGTCTACCATCAGGTCGATCTATTTTATTTATTATAACTATTGGTTTAAGACCTTGGGCAAGCGCTTTCGATAAAACAAATTTTGTTTGAGGCATAGGCCCTTCTGCGGCATCTGTTAGTAAAATAACTCCATCAGTCATACTCAAAACTCTCTCTACCTCGCCACCAAAATCAGCATGCCCAGGCGTATCTATGATATTAATTCTTGTTTCTTTCCATTGTATTGAAGTAGGTTTTGCAAGAATTGTAATACCTCTTTCTTTTTCTAGATCACCAGAGTCCATTATTCTTTCGTCAATATCTTGATTTTCTCTAAACATTCCGCTTTGTTTCATAATAGAATCTATCAGAGTAGTTTTGCCATGATCAACATGAGCTATAATCGCAATGTTCCTTAAATTTTCCATTATCTCTTACTCCTTTGTTTTAAGCTCAATGTTCTTCTACCTTTTTTTCCTTGATGCTTTTTTACTCTTGTAGAGTTATTACCATTTGCATTTCTTGTTGGTCTTGATTCTCCGTTAGCGGTTCTTCTTGATCTTGATGTTGTATTACCATTTGCATTTCTTGTTGGTCTTGATTCTCCGTTAGCGGTTCTTCTTGATCTTGATGTTGTATTACCATTTGCATTTCTTGTTGGTCTTGATTCTCCGTTAGCGGTTCTTCTTGGGCCCGAACCTTTAGAAAAACTTCTATTTGATTTACGTATAGGTCTGTCTGACTTATTTTGGGTACTATTTTTCTTTCTAGATGAACGTGTATTTTTATTAATAGAAGATGGTTTTTTAGCAGTTTTTGGGTTTAGTAAATAGTCAATCTGATCCCACAATGGTTGTTCTTCTGGAGATATAAAACAAATTGCGCATCCTTTAGAGCCCGCTCTACCAGTTCTTCCAATTCTATGAATATAATCTTCTGCAACTTGTGGTAAGTCATAATTGACCACATGTTCTATATGATCTACATCTAATCCTCTAGATGCTATATCTGTGGCAACTAATACTTTAAATTTCTTAAGTCTGAAGTTATTCATTACTTTATCTCTTTTATTTTGATTTAGATTTCCATTTAGAGCATCAGCTTTAAAACCATCATTAGTTAGGTTCTTAGCCATTCGCTGAGTCCCATGTTTTGTCTTAGCAAAAATTAACACAGAACCATTTCGGTCAGATAATTGAGATAATAGCTCTTTATACTTTTTATTATGATCAATATTTATAATGTCATGCTTAATATTTGTTAATAATACTTTTTCCGACTCTATGGCAATTCGCTCAGGTTTATATAGATATTTGTTTGATAATTTCATTATCTTGGCTGGAAGAGTCGCTGAAAAAAGGAGAGTTTGTTTTTCTGATGGTAAATACTGGAGAGTTTGATCAATTTGTATTCCAAATCCCATATCAAGCATTCGATCAGTTTCATCTAAAACTAGGTAACCGCAATCCATCAAATCTAGTGTTTCACTCTCCAAGTGATCATTAATTCTCCCAGGTGTCCCAACAATTATCCTTGGGCCTTTTCTAAGTTGATTTAACTGTTTGCCCATTGCTTCACCACCAATAAGACATGCAGACCGTATAGTGTTTTTCTTACCAATAAGTTGATTAACGACATCTAATACTTGTCTTGCTAATTCTCTAGTTGGAGTCATGATTAAAGCAGTCATATTTGTGTTTCTAGTCAAAAGCTCAATCATGGGAATACAAAATGCTGCTGTCTTTCCAGTTCCAGTCTGAGCTGAACCTAGAATATCTTTTCCTTGAAGAGCAAGCGGTATTGCTTGTGCCTGAATTGGAGTAGGATCTCTGAAATCCATATCAGTGAGAGCTTTGTTTAAATTTGTGGATAGGCCGAATCTTTCAAAATTATTCATTAATTTATCTTCTATGTTATTAAATTTGCTAGCAGAAGATATCCACTATCTGTTATGTAATAACATCTTAATGCAGCTCTTCTCAGGTTATCGACTAATGTAGATAACTGTGGCTACTTTTTAACAGTTAGTTGAGTAGAACACAAGCTATTATTTATAAATAGGTATATATTTGAGGTTTTTTGTGAAATAAAGAGAATTAACCTATATTATACCACGGTATTTTAGTTTTATGTAAAAAAAATATTTTTGGCAGGAAAAAATTTATCTCTGCTAATTTAAGAAACTATTTTAAGCTATCAAGGTTTTTTTGTGCAAGTGCAAAACCTGGATCTAAGTTGAGTGATTTTTGAAACATCTTTAATGCACTATCATCATCATTCAATCCCTTGTAGGACACACCCAAACTATTGTAAACTTCTTTAGACTCTAAACCCAGTTCAATCATCTCTTGTAAATATTTAAGTGATTCATCAAATTTATTATTTTTAATAAAATAATTAGACATATTCAATCGCGGATATATTTCATTTGGGTTAAGCTCGATTGTTTTCTTATAATGATATTCTGCCTCAGGATTATTCAAGTAACTGAATAAGTTAGCTAAGTTATTATGTGCCTCGGAAGAATCATTATTAATCTCTAGGGCTTTAATATAACTTTCGACAGCTTTATCATGTTCATTCATATCCGTATAAATTATTCCGAGAGAATAATAAGATTGAAAAAGTTTTTTATCTAGCTTTAAAGATTTTTTAATTGAATTTACTGCAAGCTGATGTTCTCCCATGGAATGAAGTAGGCTTCCATAGTTACTATGGAACACTGCTTGATTAGGTGCTTTATCAATAGCAACTTCAATATGTTTTTTAGCATTATCAAAATCACCTTCAGCCATAAATACCAAGGATATTAAATGATGTGCATTAGGCTCAGAATCATTTACGGTCAAAATCTTATTATAAATAACCTTGGCTTCTTCAAATCTGTTTTGTCTATGAAGGTCCATAGCCTCGGCAAAAGCTTGTTTAATTAAAAATTTAGACATCTGATAATTTATCCTCTATTTTCTTGATGACTCCAGTCCAGTCACCAGTTGTTTCCTGTCTGAATAGTTTTATTGAAGGATACCACGGCGAAGTATCTTTGTAACTTAAATCCCAAGTGTGCTTTGGTACTAAAGGCAACATAACCCATGTATCAACATCTAGTGCGCCAGCGAGGTGTACTACGTCACTTTCAATAGAAACAACTAAGTCTAAATTTTTTATAACTCCTGATAGATCATCAAAATCTTCAAACTTGCCTAAATCTATTATATTATGTCCGCTCCTTTGAAAAATTAAATTCAAATCATCAGAAGGTGCGCTAATATGTCTATAATTTGCAAGAGAACTATCCGAACTGATCATCACTCCAATATTTTTTTTAGTAGTGACTATTGAAGAAGTAACATCATTCTTAATATTCAAATATGGAAATACCTGAGTGTCCATATCAGGGCTCCACTCTAAAACTTTTGGTATTGATATAATATAAGTAAAGTAATCATAATCTCTAGTCTCACCATATTCTATGACTTCTTTAATCCAATCTTGCTGTCTAAGAATATTTAGTACTTCAGGTTGACACATTACAATAACATCAGCGCCCTCAATTGCCAGTTGATTGGCAAACCTTATATATTGAAATGTTTCTCCTATAGATTGTTCTGCAACTATCAAAATTCTTTTATTTAATAGTTCTTGGCCAGTCCATTCCGGCTTTGTAAATTTTAAATTATAAACCTCTGCAGGTAATTTTTTTCTCCATTCATATTCTTTCCAACCCTCCTTATAATTTCCAGTTAGTAATAGGCACATTCCCAAGTTAATATGTGGTTCTATATAATCAGGATATGTATCTATACAGGATTTATAGAAACTTATAGCTTGATCAAATTTTCTTAACTCTTCATATATTATTCCTATCATTAACTGGCAACCAATATGATCCGGGGTCAAGGATAAACATTTTTTGAAAGAGTCTAGGGCATCGTTATATTTTTCAATTTGTCTATATGCTTCACCTAAATAAAAATGTACTTGCGATATGTCTTCTTTTAAATCAATAACTTTTTTAAATGCAACAATTGATTCTCGATAATCTTTTTTTGAGCTTAGGGCGCAACCTAAAGATATTAAAGCACCAATATCATTAGGGCTGATATCTAAAGATCTCTTTATGTATGAAATGCTTTCCTTGTAATTACCTTGACTCATTCTGATGCATCCAATTATATGATTTGCATCTGCATTTTTATTGTTAGAAAGTATTTGCAAGCATATCTCTTCTGCTTTGCTATATTCTTTTTGACTAAACGCATTGATCGCGTTCGTGATTTGCTCTTTATAAAGGTCGCTATTTGACATTTTCAATATTCAATAAATTCTTGATAAAAAAAAGAGGACCGAAGCCCTCTTTAAAAATTAATTTTTTAGTTATGCTTGATAAGCAAAAGGTCCTGACAGACCAACTCTATCAGCAGTCGTATTCCATGTTCTACCATGATCTGAATACTCTTGCTTGCTTGTCATATTTACATCAACTGGATATCCAGGATTGATTGCAAGTGGGTGATAATTACATTGAGCAACTTTACCATCTCCACTTTCAACACCAGCCATGTCCCAACCACCAGCACCACTAACTTCTAAAGTTTGTTTTGTGCCATCTTTTTTGAAATTAATTGCTGCTTTTTTAACACCAATGACTTCACCTACTAAGCTAGCTATGACGCCTAAGTGACCGCCATGTTTTCCACCCCAAAGTTCTTCAATGGCAGTTGCTTGTTCATCTGTTGCATTTTCATCAATATACAATGCCAACTGGAATCCGCCATCAGTAAGATTTGGGCCTGGTGCATGCAACCATGCTGAGACTTTTAAGCCATCTAACTTAACATCACCTAGATTACCTTCACTGATATCCCATACAAGCATTGCCTCGCAAAAACCTTTTGTTGGGCTTTGAAGGTATAAACATGGGCACATTAGATCGCAATTACAGCTTTCCGCATAATCCCCTTTTAAACTCCAACTCATAATCTTCTCCCGTTAATTAACATATTAATCATCACATAATATGCATTAAAAATCTATTAATTGTAGAACTATCTATTTAAGAACATTAGAAAACCCTAATGTTTAAAATTCAATTAATGCTATGAAGAGAAATTAATTTTGCTACAGTAATAGATGGGGGAAATATGAAGAAAAACTTTTTTAGCAGACATGCATCTGCGCTCAGTATTAATAAAGGTGTTTCAACAACTAAGAGAGATATTAAGTGGTATGAAAAAAGTGTACCTTGCAGATCAGCCTGTCCAGCAGATACGGATATACCCGGCTATTTAGAGGCAATTTATAATCATGATTATGAAAAAGCATACAAAATTAATTTAGAAGATAATGTTTTTCCAGGTATTCTTGGAAGAGTGTGTTCTCGACCTTGCGAGGATGCGTGCCGACATAGTGATGATGCCAATGGTGAATCAGTATCAATATGTTTTTCCAAAAGATCAGCGGAAAAATTTCATCAATCCAAAAAATTTAAACTAAAAAACTACAGCCAGAAAACTAATAAAAAAATATTAATAATTGGAGCAGGTGTGGCTGGTCTCACAGCAGCTAGAGAGTTGTCAAGATATGGCCATGATGTAGAAATTTTTGAGAGACATAACTCTCCAGGTGGGATGCTAAATCAAGGGATTCCAATATTTAGATTACATAGAGATGTTATCGACAAAGAAATAGAACAGGTTTTAGAATATGGTATAAAAGTTCACTATAATAAAAGCATTGAATCTTATAAAGAAGTAGAAGAACTATCAAAAAAGTATCATGCGGTTGTATTAGCGCTTGGTACATTAAAACCGAATAAAATTAATCAAGAATTTTCTAAATCTGCAGATGTTGAAGATGGATTAGATTTTTTACTTCGAGTAAATGAATATCAAGATAAATATGTAGGCAAGAATGTTGTTGTAATAGGTGGTGGATATACAAGTATGGATTGCGCAAGGACTGCACTCAGGTTAGGTGCAAAATCTGTAAGAACATACTATAGACGAGCAACAGATGATTTAGTCATCTTGCCTGGCGAACTAGATGAGCTTATAAATGAAAATGGAAAAATGATCTTTAATGCCCAGCCACTTAATATCATCAAAAAAAATAATAAGTTAACAGAATTGGAATTAATTAAAACTAAATTAATTAAACGCAATGGAGTTTATCAACTAAGAGACATCATAGGAACAGAATTTAAAGTAAAGACTGATCATATTATTCTTGCGATTGGCCAAAAACAACATCTACCTTTATTTAAAAGTAAAAGGAGAAATATTTTTTCTGTTGGGGATTTTGCCACTGGGGCTTCTACGTTGATTAATGCGATTGCTCATTCAAAAGATATCGTCAAACAGATAGATAAGTTTTTAATGAAAAGAGATCTGTTTACCTCTGAGATAAAAGTTACAAATACAAAGACAACTGGTAGAAATCTAAAATTGAACTATATTCCTATACATGAAATGCCCACAGTTAACATAAGTCAAAGAACATTTAAGCGCGAAGTCGAAAAAGGCTATCAAAAAAATCTATCTCATAATGAAGCTTCAAGATGTTATCTTTGTCATTATAAGTTTGAGATTAATAATGATCTTTGCGTTCTGTGCGATGAGTGTCTGCTGGCTAAACCCATTAAAGATTGTATTGTTGAAGTCAGTGATGTCCAATCGCTCAAAGATGGAGATGTTTCATATAAGAGAATACGTCCTAAAGAAAGTATTGGTGTATATCATGGTAAGTTGCTAATCGATCATAAGAAATGTGTACGTTGTGGCGAATGTGAGAGAGTCTGTCCGACTAATGCAATATCAATTCAGAAAGTTGAAAAACAAAATTATGTTAAAGTCTAAAATTAAAAAATATAAGGTGACCTGTCCACATGATTGTCCAGATACCTGCTCTCTGGAGGTAACAGTTGACACTAAAACTAAAAAAGCAATTAAGTTAATTGGTGATAAGACTCATCCTATAACCAAAGGCTTTCTTTGCAATAAAGTAAATCACTATCTTGACTTAGTCTATAACAAAAATCGTGTTTTGTACCCCCATGTTAGAGTAGGACCAAAAGGTAAAAAAGGAAAACTCAAAAAAGTTTCTTGGGATTTTGCACTGAAAACAATTGCAAAAAAGCTAAAAGCTATTGAAAAAAAATATGGAGCCGAAGCTATCCAGCCATATAGCTACTCTGGAACGCTAGGGATGCTCGGCTACTGGGGGATGTCTGAAAGATTCTGGAATAAGATGGGCGCGGCCAGGCTAGGCAGAACTATTTGTATAGCTGCAGCCTCAACAGCTG
>Ga0213863_10000998_pt1 | contig 21199 bp, 13 predicted proteins | sample PICome_8_FD_160128 | JGI IMG/M metagenome (GOLD analysis project Ga0213863, IMG submission 160128) | Coastal seawater microbial communities near Pivers Island, North Carolina, United States - PICO497 | ecosystem: Environmental > Aquatic > Marine > Coastal | place: USA: North Carolina... | reverse complement strand
ATGGTGAACAAGCTGGCAATATTGCAAAAGCTTCTGCTCTATATTCTGACTATCCTGATTCAATTTCAGGACTAACCGTGAACAGATTTTGCTCTTCAAGTTTGGATGCAATAAATTTGGGCTTTTTGAAAATTCAATCTAAGCAAGCGAACAATGTTATTTCTGGTGGTGTGGAAATGATGTCTAGGGTACCCATGCTTTCTGATGAAGCAGCAATTTGGAATGATATTGAGATAGCTGAAAGAGCAAGGATTTTTTTAATGGGCAGTGGCGCTGATCTGATTGCCAGTCTTTTTAATATTTCAAGAGATGATGTAGACAAGCAAGCGCTAAAATCTCAAAAACATGCATTAAATGCTCAAAAAAATAATTACTTTAAGTCAATAATTCCAGTTACATCTAAGAATAAATTAATTCACTGTGTTGAGGATGAATGCATTAGGCCTGATACAACCCTAGAAAGCTTGGCTTTATTAGAGCCCAGTTTTAAGGGGCTAGGAGAGAAGGGAGTCGACCAAGCTCAATTAGATCTTTTTTGTAACTTAAAAGAGATCTCTCATGTGCATACAGCCGGCAACTCTCCGGCAATGGCAGATGCTGCATCTATGACGCTACTTTCAAATAAAAAAATTCAGGAAAATGGACATAGAGCTAGAGCAAAAATTATTTCTGTTGCTACAGTAAATGATGATCCTTTATTAGTTTTGTCAGGCTGCATCTTAGCTACGCAAAAAATACTTTCACAAAATAATTTAAAAGTTTCTGATGTGGATTTATTTGAAATACATGAAGCTTTCGCATCAACAATGATTCATTGTCAGCAAGAATTGGAAATTGATGATGAAAAATTAAATGTTAATGGTGGCTGCATTGCCCTTGGCCATCCCATGGGAGCCACTGGCTCCATAATGATGTCGACATTAGTTGATGAGCTTGAAAGACAAGATCTTTCAACCGGGATTGTTGCAACTAGTGGTGCGGCTGGAGCAGGAACAGCCATTTTAATTGAGAGGATATAAAAAAGCCCCGCTATAAAGCGAGGCTTTTGTGTTATTTATTAAATAGATTAAAAATTGTAATCTAACTTAATAGCAATATTTTTTGGTCTAGCATAGATTGCATCATAAGCTATTCCATCAAGAGCTCCACCTGAAGCAAGCCTGACAAATGTTCTTGCAAGTGGAATAGTTCCACCAACAACCTTAATTCGTTCGTCAGTCAGGTTATCCCCAATCAAGGACACTCTCCATTTACCATCTGCACTTGTTAAGCCAAGCACCAAACCAACTTTTGAGTAGCCACTTTCTTTGATATTTTTATCAAGGTTAGTAGTGATGAAGTACTCTGAAGAATAATCAACGTTTAAGTTGGCATCAAATACCCAGCTATTAGATAAAACCGTATCGTATGCAAATCCAGCATTCGCTGTATCTTCAGGAGCTAGAATAACGCTGGCACCAGATCTGTCACAATAAATACCATTCGTAGCAGCCTCGCCATATGCGCACTGACTATTTTTCCAATCAGTGAATTTATAGTCTAGGCTTGCCATAGAGGCATAGAACTCTAAATTGTCAGTAATAAGATATCTACCTTGCATTTCAAAGCCATCTAATTCTGCAGATGAAGCATTTCCAACTTTGAAACCTAATACGCCATCAAATACACTGGTTTGCAGGTCATCATATTCAGTTGTGAAATAGGTGAAATCAAATGAAGCCCTGTCTGATTTCATTTTATAGCCCCACTCAATATTAGTCGCATTTTCTTCTTCAAATTCCCATCCACCGGTATTTGTAATATATGGAGTTCCTGGAATTGAATTACCTCGAATATCAAAACCACCAGCTTTAGAACCCTCAGTGTATGAAACATACATTTGAGAGTTATCAGTTAAGTCATAACTTAATCGGACCATTGGATCAAATGAGTTTTCACTTCTGCTGCTGGCTATGCTGTGAGGACCAACATTAAGAACTCCTGCCCATAAAATATCTAACATTGGAGAACCTTCAAGCGCTGTACCAGTTCCATCTAGGGTTAGATCTCTACTGCCGTCTTTATCTTCGCTAGAGTATCTTGCACCAAGTGTTAATCTCCAATTGCCTTCTAGGTTAATATCGGCTTGCCCAAAAACAGAATACATATCTGAAGATTGAGCATATAGTCTGTCCCAATTTGTTCCAACCAATGATGAAACTGGAGGTCCTGCAAGTGCAAGGAAGGAGCCTAATGGAACGTAATCTGTGACATCAACATCAGCAGTTTGAAAGTATGCTCCAACGATATAGTCAACATCTTCTCCACCAGGTGAGGTGTAACGAATTTCTTGAGACCACTGATCATACTTCTCTGTTTGGTTAGTACCATCTAGAATCTCAAGACCCACATAGTCAACGTCTAGAACCTCATATGAATCATATTCGACATGAGCCGTAATTGAAGTAAGAGTTCCGCCACTATCCATTGGGTAATTGGCGGTTAAGACAAAATTGTCCATGGTATTTTGGCTAAAAGTTTCGCCACTTGATCTAACCCAGTCTTCATTAGTTTCCACGGCAATAGGTCCTGCAAACACTAGTCCATAACCATCTTGCGGAGCAATAGCTTCCATAGCATAGCCTACCGAGTCAAAATCAGCTGTCTCAACTTTTAGGTTGTAATCAACAACACCAGATGTCCAAGCAAGCTGACCTCTGATGTATGTTTCATCTCTTTGAGGCTCAAGCCTTTTCATGTTTGTATTTGTAATCCATCCATCCATTTCTCTTGTTGAAACAGTTAGTCTTCCAAGAAGGTTGTCAGAAAGCGCTCCGGACAAAACTAACAGTGATTGATCTTCACCATGTTCAGATTCATGAGATGTAGAGAACTTACCTTCAAACTCTTCGGTTGGTTTCGCTGAGGTCACACTAACAGCTCCACCGATTGCATTTTTACCAAATAAAGTTGGCTGAGGACCTCTTAAAACCTCAACTCGCTCTAAGTCGACAAGCGGAGTCCTTGCCAATTGACTTCTAGGATAAACAACACCATCAAAATTTATTGGTACAGATTGCTCAAAACCCTTGTTAGCACCTGATCTAACTCCACGAATAGAAATTGAAGTATCAATTTGTGTCTCAACCACCATAAAATTTGGAACAGAAGCTGAGAGTGATTGAAGATTATCAACACTTCTATCAGCAATATCTTCTCCAGCAATGGCTGATACAGAAATTGGCACATCTTGCAGGCTCTGCTCTCTAATTTGAGCAGTAACTACAACCTCTTCAAGAACTTGAGTAAAGGCCAAAGGTGCCCAAGCAAATAAAATGGTCGCAAAGACCGCATTAAAAAAACGTTTACTAAACATATATCCCCTCATATAAAAAATTTAGTTAATAATAACTAAATTGAATACATATGACTATTTTTTTACTATTGGGTAAATATAATTGAATTCTTGTGAAAGACCCAATCCAAGGGGGCTATTGCCTGATAGCATCAATCATGACCTGTACTTTTTTAGGATCAATATTAGGTGTTATGCCATGACCAAGATTAAAAATAAACCCTGGATAATCTTTCATGATAGTACAAATTCTTTGAGTTTCTTCCAAGATTAATTCATCAGACTCGAGTAAAACTTTGGGGTCAAGGTTTCCTTGTATAGCGAACAAATCTTTAAAATTTTTAGATATGCTTTCAATATCCTCTTTCCAATAAAGACTGATGCATGTGATCTCATCAAAAATAATATTTTCAACTTTATTGTTAGGAGATTTCTCAAATAAGATAATTGGAATGCTTGCTGTTAGTGGATCTTCCTTTAACAGCTTGCAAAGCATTCGAGTGTATTTTAAAGAAAATTTTTCTAGCTCAGCATCTGACAACAAATCTGCCCATGAATCAAAGATCTGCAGAGCGCTCACTCCACTCAGGACTTGCTGTCTTAAATATTCATAGCAAGCATTGCTGAGAATTTGAAGAAAGTCTTGAAGTTCATCTGGATGCTCTCTCAAAAAAGTTTTAGTTTTATGAAAATCCTTTGATCCTCCACCTTCAATTGAATATGCTGCTAGCGTCCAAGGGCTTCCACAAAAACCAATAAGAGGAATATCTTGCGGTAATTGACTCCTGGTCTCTTCAACTGCTTTAAATACATAATTTAGATTATTGATATCAAATGAGGGTAATTTTTTTATGTCTTGCGGGTGAGATATTGGATTGCTAAATTTTGGTCCTTCACCCTCACGAAAAGCAAGACCGAGATTTAATGCATCAGGTATTGTCAGAATATCTGAAAAAAGAATAGAAGCATCTAAGCCAAACCTATCAATCGGCTGCAATGCCAATTCTGCACATGTCTTAGGCTGTTTACACATATCTAAAAAATTAGAATAATTTTTTCTGATTTTCTGATATTCAGGCAGATACCTGCCTGCCTGACGCATAAACCATACAGGAGGAGTTGTGTTAGGTTGACGGTTAAGCGCCCTTAAAAATTTAGAATCTTTCATTTATGAAACGAATTGTATGATACTTTTTGCCGCTTCTCTTCCTTCCCATATAGCTGTCACCACTAAATCAGACCCTCTAACCATATCTCCTCCAGAGAAGATTTTTGGATTAGAAGTTTGAAATTTTAATTCTTGTTTTTCTGGAGCAACTACCAGACCTGCTTGATTAGTTTTTATTTTAAAATCTTTAAACCAATCTGCTGGATTAGCCCTGAAGCCAAAAGCAATTACAACTTCATCAGCAGGATATACTTTCTCACTTCCTTGAATTGGGACGGGCATTCTTCTTCCATTTTGATCTGGCTCACCTAACTTTGTTTGGATTGTTTTTATACCCTGAACGCAATCACTTCCGATGATTTCGATAGGCTGAATGTTAAATTCAAATTGCACGCCTTCTTCTTTTGCATTGATAACTTCCCTTCTGGAGCCAGGCATATTTTTCTCATCTCTTCTGTATAAGCAAGTTACAGACTTTGCTCCTTGTCTAATGGCAGTTCTATTGCAATCCATTGCGGTGTCTCCACCACCTAAAATAACAACATCCTTGCCCTTAAAATTAATATAGTCAGATTCTTTTTGTTCAAATTTTAAAAGATGATTTGTATTTCCGATGAGATAGTCAATAGCCTTGTGGGCTTGTGGTAAATCTTCTCCCTTAAAGCCTCCTTCTAGCGAAGTATAGGTTCCCATTCCAAGAAATACTGCATCATATTTCTTATGTAACCTTTTGAAGGAGATGTCTTTACCAATTTCTTTATTTAGATGAAATTTAATGCCCATTTCTTCAAGAATTTTCCGTCGTCGTCGCACAACACTTTTTTCTAGTTTAAATTCTGGAATTCCAAATGTAAGTAAACCTCCAATTTCTGGTTGCTTATCATATACATCACAATGAATGCCAGCTCGTATTAGAATATCTGCACATCCAATTCCTGCTGGACCAGCTCCAATAATTGCAACTTTTTTATCGGTCCAAGTTCTATTGCTTAGATCTGGCTTCCACCCCATATCTATTGCCTTATCTGTTATATATTTTTCAATGTTACCTATACTAACGGCACCAAAACCATCATTAAGAGTACAGGCTCCCTCACACAAACGATCTTGAGGACAAACTCGTCCACACATTTCTGGAAGAGAGTTCGTCTGATGGCATAAGTCAGCTGCTTCCATAATATTTCCATCATTTACGAGCTTTAGCCAATCAGGGATATAGTTATGAACTGGACACTTCCATTCACAATATGGATTTCCACAATCTAGACATCGATGAGATTGATTAGATGCTTCAGATTGATTGTAATCACCATAAATTTCAACAAAATTTATTTTCCTCTCTTCTATATTTTTTTTATTAGGATCATAACGACCAACTTCAAGAAATTGAAAATCATTTTCCAAGGGAACATGCTCGATGTACTCTGATCTGGATTTGAAATTTTCAGGGGAGGGTATTGCAGATGTTGGAATAGTACTTTGACTCAATAGTTCTTTGCGCCATTCGAATAACATCACTTTTGCTTCTTCTAAATCAGTTATAGGCGCAAAAGATTTTGTTACATATTTTCTGTTTAATCTGATTTTGCCATAAAAGTAAGGAGATCTTGGTTGAGTAAAAAGCAACAAACCTTTTTCAATCTTGTATTGTTTATTCTTTGCACTCATTAAATTGTTTTAGTTCAGTGTTATATGTATGACATAGTATGACATTATTGTGTTAATATGTATAACGTAATGACGCAACAAAATACTAATATATCTTTATATCAGGAGTCTCAAGCTAAGGATAATTGTGGCTTTGGGTTGATAGTCAATCGACACGGCATTCAAAATCGAGACGTAGTGATGCGTTCCATTGAAGGTTTAACCAGTATGACGCACAGGGGAGCAATAGGAGCAGATGGCAAAACCGGCGATGGTTGCGGGCTCTTATTTGATTTAAATCAAGCATTTTTTCAAAAGCAAATAAAAAAAGAATTAAAGATTAAATTGCCTGAATTATTTGGGATTGCTCAAATTTTTTCATCGGCTGCCTTAAAAAAAGATATACCTGCTATCAAAAAAATTCTTCAATCAGAGAATCTGATCTTTGAGTGCGTCAGAGAGGTGCCAATTAACCCATCTGTTCTTGGAAAAATAGCAAGTGATTCTTTGCCAAAAATCAATCAGATATTCATAACTCCTATTTCAAAAGATTTTAATAGAGAAAGATTTGAGTCTTGCCTTCTTCAGGCAAGAAAAAAAATTGAAGAGCTCCACGACGATGATGAAAAGCTATATATCTGCAGTATGTCCAGTCAAACAATTGTTTATAAAGGCTTAATGCTCCCAAATGCAATTGCCCACTTTTATACCGACATTGCAAAAAAATCATTTACAGCCAAGGTCTGTTTATTTCATCAAAGATTTTCTACAAACACTCAACCAAGATGGCATCTAGCTCAACCTTTCAGGCTTCTTGCTCATAATGGTGAAATTAATGCGATTCGAGGAAATAGAAATTGGGTAAAAGCTCGCGCTTCTAAGTTTTCGACTCCCTTGATTCCAGGCATCAGCCAATTTAAATCACTGGTTAATGAAAAAGGTTCTGATTCCTCAGCTCTTGATAATATGATTGAGTTGTTGGTAAAGGGTGGGATTAATTTTTTTAGATCTATTCGAATGGTCTTGCCACCTGCTTGGCAAAATATTCATACAATGGATCCTGAGGTTAGAGCTTTCCATGAATATAATTCAATGCATATGGAGGCTTGGGATGGTCCTGCTGGAATTGTTATGTCTGATGGAGAATGGGCTATTTGTGTTTTGGATAGAAATGGACTGAGACCAGCAAGATACCAAGTGTTAACCAATGGAATGATTACAGTGGCCTCTGAAACAGGCATTTATCCTGTTGCTGATGAGGAGATCCTCCAAAAAGGGCGCATAAGCCCTGGTGGAATTTTTGCGGTCAATACTGAATCTGGAGAAATTTTTGATCAAAATATGATTGATGATCAGCTCAAACAAAGCAAGCCTTATCGAGATTGGTTGAAAAAATCTGCGATTTATCTTGAATCCACTTTGGATGCATTTGAAGGCCCAGGTATAAAAAAAATTCCCCATTCAGAATTTATAAAATCTTCAAAACTCTTTTCTTTGTTCAATGAAGAGAGGGTATCGGTAATTAAACCACTTGCGCTTAATGGGCTTGAGGGTACTGGCTCGATGGGTGATGATACTGCTTTGGCAATGTTAAGTTCAATGCCAAGGTCTATCTATGATTACTTTAGGCAACAATTTGCTCAGGTAACAAATCCGCCAATTGATTCATTGAGAGAATCTAGCGTTATGTCTTTAGAGGCATGCTTTGGACCTGAGTTGAATATTTTTGAAGAATCAAAAGATCATGCTAAAAGAATTGTCAGCACATCTCCTGTCCTTTCGCATAAAAAGCTTGCAGCACTATTAAACAATCCTTATTTTTCCTCCAAAAATTTTGATCTGCAGTATTCACTGAAATCAAATCTCAAGGATGCTTTAAATGCATTAACTAAAAAAGTGGTTGCTGCTGTGAGAAAAGGAGAAGTAATTATTCATTTGAATGAGAGATTACCTGAGAGCGATAAGCTGTCAATCAATGCTTTGCTTGCAGTTGGTTGCATACATCAAGAGTTGGTTAGGTTGGGCCTCCGATCAGATGCTAATTTGATAGTAAGTTCTGCTACCGCAAGAGACACTCATCAGATTGCATGTTTACTTAGTTTTGGAGCCACCGCTGTTTTTCCTTGGCTTGCTTTTCAAACCATCCTAGATTTAACCCATCGGAAGGAACTTAAAGGCAGCCCAACTGCTAATTGTGCTAAATACCGTAAAGGTATTAATAAAGGACTCTTAAAAATTATTTCAAAAATTGGCATCTCAACAATTTCAAGTTACAGGGGATCTCAATTACATGAGATTGTTGGTTTAAGCTCAGATATTGTCGATTTATCTTTTACGAATACTGTAAGCAGAGTGGGAGGAAAAACTTTCGAAGATTTAGATGTAGAAATGAGATCTTTAAATAAATATGCAAATTCAAATGTAAGTGAAATTGGTCTTGGGGGGTTATTAAAATTTGTTCACGGCGGTGAATATCACACCTATAACCCTGAGGTTGTTAAAAAACTTCAAGAAGCAGTAAGGACAGGATGCAGCAAATCATATCAAGAGTATGCTGATCTTGTTAATCTGAGAGAACCTGCAATGCTTAGAGATTTGATGAAGATTAACTATCCAGCAAAACCTAAAAGGGTTGAGCTTGAAGATACAAAACATTTATTAAAGAAGTTTGATTCAGCAGGGATGAGTCTTGGCGCCCTATCTCCAGATGCTCATGAAACATTGGCTGAAGCAATGAATAGCATGGGTGCAAGATCTAATTCTGGAGAGGGTGGTGAAGCAAAAGAGAGATATGGCACTTCAAAGATGTCAAAAATAAAACAAGTTGCATCCGGTCGCTTTGGTGTAACGCCTGAGTACTTAGTAAACGCAGAGGTTTTGCAGATAAAAATAGCTCAAGGTGCAAAACCAGGCGAAGGCGGTCAACTACCTGGTGGCAAAGTCAATGCGTTAATAGCAAAACTAAGATACTCAACTCCTGGAATTACTTTGATTTCGCCGCCACCTCATCATGATATTTATTCAATTGAGGATTTAGCTCAATTGATCTTTGATCTTAAGCAAGTAAATTCAAAAGCATTGGTTTCAGTTAAATTAGTGTCCGAGCCTGGGGTAGGTACAATTGCTGCTGGTGTTGCGAAGGCATATGCAGACTTGATCACCATTTCTGGTCATGACGGTGGGACAGGAGCAAGTCCACTGTCTTCTATTCGCTATGCAGGTTCTCCATGGGAGCTTGGTTTATCTGAGGCGCATCAAGCTTTGAGAGCAAGCAATCTTCGACATAAAGTTAGATTGCAAGCTGATGGTGGCTTGAAGACTGGCCTAGATGTAGTCAAAGCAGCAATTTTAGGCGCCGAATCATTCGGCTTTGGGACGGGTCCAATGATTGCCATGGGCTGTAAATATTTAAGAATTTGCCATTTAAATAATTGTGCTACAGGCGTCGCAACCCAAAGAAGAGATATCATTGATCATCACTACATTGGTGAAAAAGAGAGAGTGATAAATTACTTCACATTTATTGCCAATGAAGTGCAAGAACTTTTAGCAAGGCTGGGAGTTCCTAACCTTGAATCCATTATCGGCCAAACTCAGTATTTAAAAGATATTACTCAAGAGAATCCTACTACAGAAAATATTGATTTATCCCCAATTTTATTTTCTGATAAAAAATCGACTGCTCCTCATTATTGCAATACTCCATCAAATGATCCCTGGGATAAGGGAAATTTAAACTCAAAGATTCTTCAAGATTTACAATCTTCAATTTCTAATGATCATTCATCAGATTTTTATTATGACATTACAAATCGTGATAGGTCTGTTGGTGCTCAAGCCTCAGGTTTGATTGCATCTTTATATGGTGAAAAGGGATTAAAGCAAAAGCAAACTTTGAATTTTAAGGGTTCAGCAGGCCAAAGTTTCGGTGTATGGAACGCAGCAGGATTAAATTTAAAATTAAATGGTGATGCAAATGATTATGTTGGCAAGGGCATGAATGGGGGCAAGATAGTAATATCAAGCTCCGCTGAATATGCCTCTCAAGATTCACCAACTGTTTTAGTGGGTAACACAGCGCTATATGGTGCAACTGGAGGGGAGCTTTATGTCGGGGGATGTGTAGGCGAAAGATTTGCTGTAAGAAATTCTGGAGCATCTGCTGTAATTGAGGGTGCAGGAGACCATTGTTGTGAATACATGACGGGTGGACATGTGACTGTCTTAGGTAATGTGGGCTCAAATTTTGGAGCAGGCATGACGGGCGGCTTTGCATATGTTTTAGACACTAATAGAAGATTTTTTGATCAATGCAATCGTAGTCTTATTAACTTAGATAGAATTGTGAGCGAAGAAATGGAATCTCACAGAAAGTTTTTAAAACAAATCCTTGCGCGTCATATTAAAGAAACTAAAAGTGAAAGAGCGAAAGTAATATTAGATGAATTTGATAGATATGAGCCATCATTCTGGCTGGTCTCACCTGCAGCTTTGAATATTCAAGATCTATTAAAAGCCACCACAGCTAACGCTGCTTAATTTAATTCTGCATCCCCTTTTTAAGATTTTTTGTATCAAATGAGCTCGTGATTATTGCATTCGATAATCGATTTAGCAGAACAAGATTCAACTTACCTGATTTAATTTTTTTATCTCTATAAATATATGGTTTTAACTCTTTATATTTGTATTGATCAAGGGATAAATCAAAATCAAACATTTCTAATAATGCAATAACTTTTTTATAGTCTTTTTCTGACATTAGATTTTCTAAAAAAGAAATCCTAGAGGCAATTCTCATTCCCTTTGCAACAGCCTCTCCATGCAGGATTTTTTTATACATCCCATGCGCTTCAATAGCATGACCAAAAGTATGACCAAAATTTAAAATTGCACGAATACCATCTTCCTTCTCATCCTTGCTCACAATTTGAGCCTTGGTTTGAATCGATGCAAAAATTATCTCCTCAATAATCTTATGATCCATTAACAAAATCTCCTCAGCATGTTTTTCCAACAATGAAAAAAGAGACTTATTTTTAATCAAAGCATATTTAATTACCTCTGCTAATCCCGCCTTAAACTCTCTATTTGGAAGTGTTCTCAGCACTGACGTATCTATGATTACACCTTTGGGGTTGTAAAAGGCTCCAACAAGATTTTTACCTGCTGATATATTGATTGCAGTCTTGCCACCCACGGAAGAATCTACCTGAGCAAGAAGTGTAGTAGGTATTTGTATAAATTGAATGCCCCTTAAGTATGAGCTAGCAACATAGCCAGATATGTCTCCAACTACGCCACCACCAACGGCAATGATTAAATCTGTTCTGTCAAAATTATTATCTGCCAAAAAATTTAATATTTTTTGAAAGTTCTGAATAGATTTGGCTTTTTCTCCATGCTGAAGAATGATCTTAAAAATTTTAGATGATGGTTTGCAAACCGTTATAACTTTTTTAGCTATCTTCTGAGGTACCCCATCATCTGAAATGATGAGTATTTTTTTATGCATTTTAACCAGCGGAGCAATATGTTTCCCTGAGATAGCTTCTTTGCTTATTACGATTTTGTACTTATTTTTTCTTTGACCTGCAAAGAGCTCTTTAGCCATAATTTTTAACGAGTTTAACTATTTCGTTTGCAACCTCTGAGCCGCTTTTATTCTCAGTATTAATTATATGATCAGAAACTTCTTCATACAAAGATTGTCTTGATTTCTGTAGATCTGCAAGAACCTTTTCAGGATTTTGATCTTTTAATAATGGCCTATCTTTATCTTTGGCAGTTCTTTCAACTTGAATATTTAAAGGAGTATGAAGATAGAAAACGGTTCCTCTTGATGCAAGCAGCTCTCTATTTTCTTCTTCGATCACAATGCCGCCGCCAGTTGCAAGGACAATTGAATTCAATGCAACCATTTGTTTTAATATGGCGGTTTCTCGCTTTCTAAAACCAGCCTCGCCCTCAATATCAAAGATCCAATCTATTGTAACGCCAGTAGTCTCTTCGATCTTTGCATCAGTATCATGGAAATCTAAAAAAAGCTCTCCAGCCACGATCTTCCCAACAGTGGTTTTTCCAGAGCCCATGGGACCAACAATAAAAATATTCATACTTCGTTTTTTAAGTTGCTGATTCTATCATTTATAGGAGTAAAATAATTCTAATTCATGTATCAAAATATTTGATAGTTAATAGTAAAAACATAATTATTTAATTTGTATGTTTATTAGATTAATAAATTTGGCATTATCAGCTGCATTAATAGGTACCCTTGTATCAACATTTACTATTGTAGGTGGATATCTATTGATTAAACCCAATCTTCCAGAAATTAATTTAGTTGATGAAGACGTATTGCAAATACCTTTAAAGGTTTTAACGTCTGATGGAGTTTTAATTGGTGAGTTCGGAGATCAGAAAAGAAGAACTATTGAATATAAGGAGATCCCACAAAATCTTAAAAATGCATTTTTAGCTGCTGAAGATGATCAATTTTTCGAGCACAGCGGCGTAAGGTTAACTTCTCTTATTAGGGCTGTCTTCCAAATGGTTCAATCTGGTGAAATTGTGAGTGGCGGGGGGACAATTACAATGCAGGTTGTTCGAGGATACCTGCTATCTCGTGATCAAAAGATCATCCGAAAAATTAAAGAAATCTATCTTGCCTTTGAACTAGAAAGCTCCGCAAGCAAAGAAGAAATTTTTTCCTTATATCTCAATACTATTTTTTTAGGCAATCGATCATATGGAGTTGAGGCTGCGGCAAATAAGTATTTTTCTAAATCTATCAATGAGTTAACGCTAGCTGAATCTGCATTAATTGCATCATCAGCTCAGCTTCCCTCCAGAATTAATCCTATACGCTCTCCTGACAGATCAATCATAAGACGTAACTGGATTTTAGGAAGAATGTATAAGCTTGGGTATATTGGTAGAGCGCAGTTCTTACTCGCGAAGTCTGAGCCAATTAACTTAACTCAATTAGATTCAAATTTTTCATTGGACGGACGATACATTGCTGAAATTGCTAGGCAAGCTATGATCAACAGATATGGATTATCAGTATACAAAGATGGCTTATCAGTTTTCACCACAATAGATTCTTCACTTCAGCAGGCAGCTCTTAAAAGTGTTGCAAAAAATTTATATGAATATGATAAACGTCATGGTTGGAGGGAACCTACGAACCTTTTATCAAAAATACCTGACTCTATATTCAAAGAATTAAAAGATGGAAATTTAGATATTTTATATCAAGATTCAATCACCTCTGATGAGCTTGGTATGAGACAGCTAAATATCTCAGTAATTAGAGACTTATTTAAAGAGTTCGTAAACTCAGATAGGCATTCAGCCGGAATCATCATAGATGTAAAGCCTGAAAGAATTATATTTCTCAATAATTCTTTTCAATTAGAGAGTTTATTTTGGAATGATTCTTATGAGTGGGCTAGACCAAGAATCACTATCAATAAATTAGGTCCGCGCCCTGATAATTTCTATGACATTCTTCGTTTGGGAGATTTGATATATCTATCTGAGATGGATGGAAATTATTATCTCGATCAGCTGCCTGATGCTGAGGTGGCATTTATTTCTGCGAATCCTTCTAATGGTGCAGTAAAGACCTACATCGGAGGATTGAATTTCTCAAAAAGTAATTTCGATAGGGTGAAACAGTCTTATCCTCAAGCTGGCTCAAGCTTCAAGCCATTTATTTATGCCTCTGCTTTTGCAAATGGTTACAAGGCGTCTGATAAAATAAATGATGCTCCTATTATTTTTGAAGACTCAAATTTGGAGAGTAGCTGGAGGCCTGAAAATTATACTGGTAAATTTTATGGACCTATTAGGCTCAGAGAAGCACTAGTTCAGTCTGTTAACTTAGTTTCTATTAAGTTATTAAGAGAAATGGGAATTCCATTGACTCAAAATTATTTATCAAGGTTTGGCTTTTCTAGATCAAGACTAGCTCCGGATCTATCACTGGCGCTCGGATCATCAAGCTTTTCTCCTGCTGAGATGGTTAGGGCCTACAGTATTATGGTTAATTCTGATGATCCTAAGGATTTATTTTTTATTGAAAGGGTGGTGGACAGAAATGGAAAAACTATTTTTCAAAACCCTCAAGTAAAAAATAAGACAAAAAATATTGATGCATTTCCATGGTTTCAAACTCAGCTAACAGAGGAAATTAAACCTTTTTATTTATTGCCACCCATCCAAAGAGAATCTATAGCACCAATTGATCCCAGAGTAACTTTTATTATAAAAGATATATTACGAGAGGCTCTTTCAAGAGGCAGTAACAGAAGAAAAACTCAAATTTTGAATAGAGGTGATATTGCAGGCAAAACGGGCACTACAAATGATGCAATAAGCACTTGGTTTTCTGGTTTTCACAATGATTTGGTAACGACTGTTTGGGTTGGAACTGATGATTTTTCTTCTCTTGGAGATAATGAATTTGGTTCTAGCATTGCTTTACCTGCTTGGGTTGATTTTATGAAAACAGCATTGGTAAATTTGCCTGAAGAAGACTGGAAAATTCCAGAGGGCCTGTCTTATGTAAGGGTTGATCGTGAGACAGGCAGGCCAGTTGATGAAAGCAGTAAAAACTCATACTTTGAGCTTTTTTTAGATGAATAGACCTAACTTTTAAAAATGCTGCTAGAAATCAGTAACCAATAATTTTCAATATAACTACTTGGAATTTCCTTAAACTTATTTCTAATAAACCGAGAAATCATGCCTTCCATTATTGAGGTAATTAGATGAGCGCTTTGACCAGCGGTTAATTCTAAGGAATCTTTTTTTACAGAAAGTAATTGTTTGATTGAAAGCTCCAATCTTTCATAGAACTGATTTACGGAGTCGATGACATTTTGCTCGCTTGGTCCTAGCGCCTCGCGAGATAAAATTCGAGCAAAACCTTTATTTTTTTCAAGAAATATTACAAAAAAAAAGAATATTAATCTAACTTTTTCCTCTGCTTCAATATCAGCACCTTTTTTTATCTCTCCAACTTTCTGGAAGACTGTTTGATCACAAAACGTAAATAGTTCTAAAAAAATTGATCTCTTGCTAGGAAAATGTCTATAAAGAGCAGCCTCAGTTACACCGCTTTCAGCAGCAAGAACAGCTGTTGTAATCTTAGTAGCATCTCGTTCCTCTAAGAGCTTTGCTAGGCTTTGAAGAATAATTTGTTTTCTGTCTTTTAGCATAACTTTAGCTTATATTAATGTGAATCGATTCATCAATTAATTTTAATTGATTAAGAAACATATTTTTTATTTCCTGTAATCTTGCGGGTGTTTTGGCTTCAAATCTTAGAACAAGTTTTGGAGTTGTATTGGAAGCTCTTATTAGGCCCCATCCATCATTAAAATCTACCCTAAGACCATCTATAGTTACTTTAGAGCCATCCTGAAATTCTGATTTGTTAACAAAATTCTCAATTATTTTAAATTTCATTTTTTCATCTACTTTTATATTTAACTCTGGCGTCGAGCAAGCTTTAGGCAGCTTATTAAATATTGAAGAAAGAGGTTCATTTAAGTTTTTTAAAATTTCTAACAATCTAAATGCGGAGTAGTGACCATCATCGAAACCGTGCCATTGATCATTAAAAAAAATGTGACCACTCATCTCACCGGCCAGTGGAGCATCAGTTTTTTTGAGGGTATTTTTAATATGAAAATGACCTGTAGGAGACATTAATGGAATACCTCCAGCATCAAGAATAATATCACTTAGTAAATTTGTGCACTTAACATCAAAAATTATTTCTTTACCAGGATAATTTTTTAGTACATCCTTTGCAAAGATCATCATTAGCTGATCAGGGAAAATAATTTCACCTTTCTCAGTTATAACGCCAAGCCTATCTCCATCTCCATCAAATGCTATCCCTACATCAGCAGAATTTTCTTTTACTGCCCCAATTAAATCTTGTAGGTTTTCCACCTTTCCAGGATCTGGATGATGGTTTGGAAAGTTTCCATCAATCTCGCAAAATAGCTCAATTACCTCATAACCTAATGAACGCATCAGCTTAGGAGCAATTTCTCCAGCTGAACCATTCCCGCAATCTAGGACAACTTTAAGTCTTTTTTGTTTCACTCTACTTTGTTGCAATACTTCTTGAATGTAATCATCCATGAGATCTTTCTTGTGGATTTCTTTACCAGTATTTATTTTAGTGATGAGCTCATCAGAAATTAAACTTAAGATCTCAAGACCTGAAATTGGTGAATCATTAATTACAATTTTAAAACCATTATATTCTTTTGGGTTATGGCTCCCAGTAATCATTATTCCGGACTTTGAAGGTAATTGTTTGGCAGCGTAATAAAGCAGAGGACTCGTAACTACTCCAATATTTATAATATTTATTCCTAGTGATTGCAGCTCTTTGGAAAGAAAACTTAATATTTTTTTTCCTGAGAGCCTTCCATCTCTTCCAAGTGCTATTTCAGTAATATTCTCATCTTTGCATTTTTTAGCTATTGCATTGGATATAGAGCAAATTGAGAGCTCATTGATTTGAGAGGGAACAACTCCTCTAATGTCATATTCTCTGAAAATGGATTCGTCAATCATAGGAATTTTTAATTTCATTATACGGGTTGTTTTGTCATAATAACTGAGCTTTAAAACTATAGACAACATGTTTTTTAATACCGAATCAAAATTTATCTGGCTTAATGGAAGTTTTCAGCCATTTAATGAAACAAACATCCATCTTTTATCAAACACCCTGCATTATGGGATGGGAGTTTTTGAGGGAGTGCGCGCATATAAAACTGCAGATGGGGGCGCCATTTTCAGACTCGAAGATCATACTGAAAGACTTTTTAATGCAGCATCCAAAATCAATATTTTAATTCCGTACTCAATAGACGAGGTTAGCCAAGCTCAAAAAGAAGCAATGCTAAAAAATAATCTCTGTGAGGGTTATATTCGTCCGATTGTTTTTTTAGGAAACGAATCAATGGGCTTAAGATCTCATGATTCACTTTCAGTGAATGTTGCGATTGCATGTTGGGAATGGCCTTCATATATGGATCCAGAAGCAAAAAGGAATGGCATCTCAGTTGTAAAATCACCATTTCAGCAATATGACAATCCGCTATATTCCAATAATAAAATTATTGGTACATATGTAAACTCAATCATGGCTGTTAACGATGCAATTTCCAAAGGTGCCGAAGAGGCAATATTGTTAGATAAAAATGGTTTTATCTCTGAAGGCAGCGGTGAAAACTTGTTTATAGTTAAGAACTCAAGGTTAATGACGCCAACAACAGATTATTGCTTGAATGGAATTACTAGGCAAAGTGTCATAACAATTGCTAAAAATCTTCAGCTAAGCGTAGAAGAGAGGAATTTAACTTTCGATGATCTGCTATCTGCTGATGAGGCTTTTTATTCTGGAACAGCCGTTGAGATCACTCCCATAAAAACGGTTGATGGAGCAAAAATAGGCAGTGGCTCAATTGGACCAATTACTGAGCAAATTCAAACTAGTTACTCTGACATAGTTTATGGTAGAAACAGGAGTTATTCGCATTGGTTAACTTCAATTTAGCCTTAAAAAAAATTGAATCAAAAATTAAAAATCGCTATATGTAGCTATCGAAGTGCTCCTTTTGGTGGTGGCCAAGGAATATTTGTATTTGAATTATCCAGAGCCTTGAAAAATTTAGGTCACAATGTTGATGTGATTTCAGGACCACCATATCCAAACCTTGAAGATGACATCGATTTAATTAGATCTCCAGGACTAGATTTATTTAGTACTTTTAACTTCAAAAAAAGGCTAAAAATTTTTTTAGAAAAAAAAAATAAATCTACTGATGACTGGTTTGAATTTATTTCAGCGCTATTTGGAGGATTTCCAGAGTTAAAGACTTTTGGTAATAGAGCAAGCCATCTGCTAAATAAATCTTCTTATGATGTTGTAATTGACAACCAATCTCTTAGCTATGGAATGATAGAGGTTCAAAAAAATATACCCTTAATTGAGATTATCCATCATCCCATCACAAAAGATTATCGTTATGATATGCAATTTTCCAAAGGCATAATTCAAAAAATATCTAAATGGAGATGGTTCTCTTTTTTAAAAATGCAAAAGAGGGTATCTCAAAAATTAAAAGTTTTTTCAACGCCATCACATAATTCCAAAAAAGACATTGCAAATGATTTTGGTGTTACTGAGGAGAATATTTCAGTCATACCCAACGGCATTGACCATTCAAGCTTTACTCCTATGAAAGATATCCAAAGAGTTCCAGGGCAAATTATTACTACTGCGAGCGCAGATGTTCCACTTAAAGGCCTAGACTTTACTTTACATGCTGTCGCAAGATTAAAAGAAAAGTTTCCTGAGCTGAGATTAGTAATCATTGGTGTACCAAGATCAGGCGGTCACACAGAAAGGTTAATCAAGAAATTGCATATAGAGGAGAATATTTCTTACAGGTCAAACCTCACTAGACATGAGATAGCGGTCGAATACGCTAAAAGCAATGTCGCAATAGTTAGCTCTCTCTATGAGGGTTTTGGGTTTCCTGTCGGAGAGGCCATGGCTTGTGCAATACCCCTAATCGCAACCAATGTTGCATCTATCCCGGAGATAACCCAATCTTTTGCTGAATTGATCCCAGCCGAAAGTATTGAAGCAATAGAGGTAGCTATTAAAAATATTTTTACTAACCCGAAAAAAAATCAACTGAGAGCGGATGCTGGCAGAATGCATATAATAGAGAACTTTGATTGGCAAAAAATTGCTATGTTATATGAGGATTTAATTTTTAAAACGATAGATGAATTTCAATGTTAACTTTTAGCTTAGATAAGATAGCTCTTAAGCCTAATTCAAAAGTTTTAGATGTAGGTTGCGGAGAAGGGCGTCATATATTTGGATCTTTACATGAATTTTCAGATATTCATTGCGTTGGACTGGATCAGGATATTCACTCATTGAATAAATGCAATGAAGGCTTGGAGTTTTTTGAAGAGCTGAATTCTGGCTCTACTATTTTTATGCAAGGCTCCGTATATAGACTGCCTTTTGAAAACAATACTTTTGATCTTGTTATTTGTTCAGAGGTGCTAGAACATCTTGAGGATTATCATGCAGCAATTGATGAAATTTATAGAGTTTTAAAACCCGAAGGTAAATTTTTGACTAGTGTTCCCTCATATTGGCCAGAAAAAATTTGCTGGTCTCTCTCATCCGGATATCAAAATATGCCTGGTGGCCATGTAAGAATCTTTTCTAAACGTCAAGTGATTAATGAGATAGCAGATCATGGATTTAAGTATGGCCACTCTGAAAGATTTCATGGTCTCCACAGTGCCTATTGGTGGCTAAGATGTCTTTTTTGGAATAACCAAGATTCAAATTATCTTGTAAAGATTTATAAAAAATTTCTTGAGTATCAAATTCTTCAAAGCCCAGCTTGGCTGAATCATTTTGAAAAAATTCTTAATCCTATCTTTGGAAAAAGCATTGCATTTTATTTTGAAAAAAAATGAAAAAGTTCCCGAATACATCTCATATTGATCCAGGCTCTTTGGCTGGGTTAAACCATTTAGGTAAGTTTTTAGATGATGTTCAGTTTCTTTCTGGTGCCATTCCATCCAATCAAGATGGTTCACATGATCCCTGGGATCATCTTGAGGCTGTCATGGGACTATCTACTCTAGGCTTTAAGAATCAAGCGCTTAGTGGTCTTCATTGGATGGTTGCTAATCAAAATGAAGATGGTAGTTGGTACAACTTATATCAAGACGAAAAACCATTAGAGCTGAACAAACAGACCAATTATGCCTCTTATATTGCGGTTGCTGTATGGCACTTTTACTTGCTTAATAATGATGTTAATTTTCTCCAAGATTTTTGGGAGCCAGTTAAAAAAGGTATTTTATTCACTCTTTCTCTTCAACATGACAATGGAGCCATTGCTTGGAATATAGATGAATTTGAAAAAATTGATGAGGACTATCTTTTAACTGGCTGTAGTTCTATTGCAAAAAGTCTCGAGTGTGCGATTGCTATTTGCCAAGCTTTAGGCAATCACAATTATGAATCAGAATGGAGAATTGCACATTCAAAATTAATAGCAGCACTTGAAAACCCATCTGGAATTTTTGATTTAAAAAAAGATCGCAGTAGATTCTCAATGGATTGGTATTATCCAATTCTAGGTGGGATTAATTCCAAACAAAGAATCAATTCTTTAACGACGAAAATTAAAGATTCTTTTTGGATCCAAGACCTTGGAATTAAATGCGTATCGGATGAACCTTGGGTAACGGTTGCCGAGACCAGCGAGTGCTCAATTGCATATAAAAAAATTGGAGAAGATAAAATAGCATTAGAGCTACTTCATAATGCTATTTCTATAGTTGACAGTAATGGAATACCTTATATGGGTTGGCAATTTAGTGAGAATATTTACTGGCCAGACGAAACTCCTGCTTGGACCTCTGCAGCATGCATCCTTGCTGCTGATGCGAATAACCGACTGACCTCTGGAGCTGATTTATTTCTTAAACAACAATTTAAGTCTTAGTTAGACATACAATTGTGTCTACTCTTTCAAATAGTTGAAAACCTTCCTTTAGAGCTTTTTGATAAACTAGATATGGCGCTTGCCCGCCATCTTCTGGTTTCTCATAAATATCATGAATTACCAATGCGCCTTGAGAATGAAGTTTAGAGCTCCAATTATCATAATCGTTCATTGCTGATACTTCAGTATGACTGCCGTCAATAAATAAAAGCCCTAATTCTGTTCCCCATGAAGACGCGATAGAATTTGCATTGGCAAGAATTGGAATTACCCATTTACTCTCTTCAAATTGCTGAAGATTTGATTGCATTAGTGGCACCGTATTGACTCGGCCTAACTTTTCATCATAAATTTCTTCATCAAAATATTCTTCACCAAGCTGATGTTCCTCTGAGCCAGAATGATGATCAACTGTATAAACCAACTGATTATGGGTTGAGCTTCCAGCCGCTATATATA